>Ga0153918_1000010_pt1 | contig 292016 bp, 264 predicted proteins | sample TSFL002MetaG_FD_104687 | JGI IMG/M metagenome (GOLD analysis project Ga0153918, IMG submission 104687) | Attine ant fungus gardens microbial communities from Florida, USA - TSFL002 MetaG | ecosystem: Host-associated > Fungi > Mycelium > Unclassified | place: USA: Florida, Paynes Creek Historic... | reverse complement strand
CCAGGATCAAACTCTCCGATAAATGGATCACAGGTTAAGTTCACCGCATCCTGCGGCGACACCTGTGTGACCTGCGTCGTGCAGGCCCTAGTTTGACTGACTACGCACATCGCTGTGCGATTTTTTTAAAACTGAATTAACAGGTACGTTTTGTCTTGTTTAGTTTTCAAAGATCATTTTCACTTCTTGTTGAAGCGACTTTATTAATATAACATTTTGACTTTCTTTTGTCAAATGTTTTTTTGATTTATTTTCCCGCCGCTGTGAGCTTGTTTTCTCAGAAGCGCATCAGCGACGTTTAATAATATAACACGGTCAAGAATCAGAGTCAACACCTTTTTTAAAAGAATATCCTCGGTGATAGACAGCCTGTCCTTTCGTTTCTATCTGGCAGACGTTGATAAGTCCCTTTTCCGTCAAGTAATCAAGCATAACGCCAAGATCTTGGGTAAAGTGCTTTAGGTCATGATGTTGAAGAAGCTCACCGAATTGCCAAATGTCTTTTTCTTTCATTACTTCGAAAAGATGCGCCGAACCGATCTCGGCTTTGGAATGGATGAGAAAATCATTTGCTAAGAATAATAATTCAAGTCTTTTTTCCAGGCTCTCATGACTTTCAATCAGCTCGGAATATAATTTGTACACTTGGGGCTCCATCTGGCGCACTTGGCTCCACACCGTGGTTTCGGGATGGAATCCTCTGTCGATTACTTCAATACGTGCTAAATGATGCAGCGCATGAACAACGGCATTGTAGGCATCTAAAAATTGATTGGCTTCAAAAAAAGCTTTCCCTTCAACATACCTTCTGATTAATTTGCCGTATTCGAGTCCGATCTTCAGTTTACGTTCGGCAAACGGAAATGTATTCAGCCTGTCAATCAGTTCAACTACGTATTCATTACGGTCAAACAAGACTCTGCCATTTACAATCCAATCTATGATTCTTCTATTTGTTCCGAGCAAAATCCATTCTTGAATCTGAGAATCTGTTACCACATGCAAAGAAGCTGTTTGATGATCAAATTCATAATGCTTTATAAAAACTGGCTCATCAGCATCCTTTACAATCACCAGCAAAGCTGCATCAAAGTTATCTGTTAAGGAAGATGTTTTGTTTCTTCTCTCAATCATAATGACAGCCAATGTATTGGGGTGACTTGCTCTTTCTTGGTAAATTGGACGGAGAAGATTTTCCATCACTATTCCTCCAATGCAATTGTTCAAATTTTTTTATTCTCTATTTGATTCAATTCTATGGTTAAAACGAAATTCCTTTTTTCTAAACACATTGAACTTTTATAAACAATTTCACAGTAACTCTCCATATGTAAATTCCAGTTCAACCGAAAACATGAAGAAAATCCCATCGGGTTTGTGCTATAGTTAAATCAGAGGGGGATGGACATGGCGAAATACTCCAGCAAAATTAATAAAATCAGAACATTTGCGTTAAGTTTGGTTTTCGTTGGGTTTATCATTATGTACATCGGGATCTTTTTCAAAGAGTCAGTTTTGCTTTCTAGTTTGTTTATGATACTTGGGCTTTTATCCATCGGTCTCAGCACGGTAGTTTACTTTTGGATCGGAATGCTTTCGACTAAAGCGGTTCGCGTCATTTGTCCAGGCTGTGATAAAGAGACAAAGGTTTTAGGAAGAGTCGATATGTGCATGCATTGCCGAGAGCCGCTGACTTTAGATAAGGGATTAGAAGGAAAAGAATTTGATGAGTCTTATAATAAAAAGAAAATGTCGAAATAAAATAAGCTGACCGTTTCGTGCGGTCAGCTTATTTTTAATGATTTTCTTTTTTCGAACACTCTTGGCAGACGCCGTAAATTTCTAAACGGTGGTGGCTTACCTTGAAGCCCGTGACGTGGGCAGCGAGCTGTTCCACTTCATCAAGGCCCGGGTAGTGGAAGTCCACAATTTTACCGCAGTTTTCGCAAATCGCGTGATAGTGATCAGATGTCACAAAATCGAATCTGCTGGAAGCATCACCGTATGTGAGCTCTTTTACCAAACCTGATTCCCGGAACACACGCAAATTGTTATATACCGTCGCTACGCTCATGTTAGGAAATTTCCCTTCCAGAGCTTTATATATATCGTCCGCTGTTGGATGAGCCATAGAGTTAACGAGATATTCCAGAATCGCATGACGTTGAGGAGTAATGCGAACTCCGGTTTCCTTCAACGTTTCTAAGGCTTCTTTTAGTTCATGTGCAGCCATCCGTCATGCACCTCTCTTCTAAAAAAAATTCTTACATTGTAATGTTTATAATTAGTGTAACTCTTTCTACGATAATTTGTCAATTGATATCAGGGTAAAAGTAAGCATAGGCTCATAGAGATTTACTTTTCCGACATATCTTTGAGGGTTTGAAGCGCTTCGGCTACATGGTCCTTTACTTTTACTTTTCTCCATTCTTTAATGAGCCGGCCTTCTTTATCAATTAAAAAAGTGGAACGCTCGATTCCCATATACTCTTTTCCGAAGTTTTTCTTCAGCTTCCACACATCAAATGCTTCCGCCAGCTTATGCTCGTCATCAACAAGAAGCAGAAATGGAAGGTTATGCTTCTCTTTAAATTTTCCGTGTTTTTCCTGGCTGTCCGGGCTGACGCCGATAATGACGGCATCCAGTTCGGCGAAGCTTTCGTGACTGTCCCGAAAATCGCATGCTTCAGTTGTACATCCCGGTGTCATGTCCTTTGGATAAAAATAAAGCACGATGTACTTTCCTTTATAATCCGATAATTTTACTGTTTCCCCATGATCGCCTTTTAACTCAAGATCAGGCGCTTTTTGTCCGATTTCTATAGTCATTACGTTACCTCCGGATGTTTTTTATTAAGCGTATCCAATTCTTGTCCAGATTACAACCATCTCAGCTGAATCTGAAGCCCGAAGCCATTGTTCTTGTTCGGAAGCATGCTACAATAGAAAGGACGCATGGAGATATAGGAGGTTTTTATTCTTGCATACAAAATCAATTGAACTTCACAATGAGGCATTACAGCACATTGTCGGCGGTGTAAACAGCCCGTCTAGATCATATAAAGCAGTCGGCGGCGGTTCTCCTGTTGCAATGGAGAAAGCAAGAGGCGCTTATTTTTGGGATGTGGACGGCAACAAATACATCGATTATTTAGCGGCGTACGGTCCGATTATTACAGGACATGCCCACCCGCATATTACAGAAGCGATTAAAAAAGCGGCAGAGAACGGTGTATTGTATGGAACACCAACGAAACACGAGGTTACATTTGCAAAAATGCTCAAAGAAGCCATTCCCGCTATGGACAAAGTAAGATTCGTCAATTCAGGTACAGAAGCCGTTATGACGACCATCCGCGTGGCTCGCGCATATACAGGCCGGACAAAAATCATTAAATTTGCGGGCTGCTATCACGGGCATTCGGACCTTGTGCTTGTCGCCGCAGGCTCCGGCCCGTCTACTCTCGGCACACCAGACTCAGCCGGTGTACCGAAAAGCATTGCAAACGAAGTGATCACAGTACCATTTAATGATATCGATAGCTATAAAGCGGCTCTTGATAAATGGGGCAGTGAAATCGCGGCGGTTCTCGTTGAACCGATTGTCGGCAACTTCGGTATCGTGGAGCCGAAAGAGGGCTTCTTAGAAAAAGTAAATGAATTGACACATAATGCAGGCGCTCTCGTTATTTACGATGAAGTCATTACGGCTTTCCGCTTTATGTATGGCGGCGCGCAGGATCTCTTACAGGTGAAACCAGATTTAACAGCACTCGGGAAAATTATCGGCGGCGGACTTCCGATTGGCGCCTATGGCGGCAAACAAGAAATCATGGAGCAGGTAGCTCCGCTAGGGCCTGCTTATCAGGCAGGAACAATGGCAGGGAACCCCGCTTCCATCCTATCAGGCATCGCTTGTCTGGAAGTGCTCAAAGAAAAAGGCGTGTATGAAAAGCTTGATCATCTTGGCGCTATGCTTGAGGAAGGTATTTTGAAGCACGCAGATACACACGGCATCACCATTACGGTCAACCGGTTAAAAGGTGCGCTCACGGTATACTTCTCTGATGAGAAAGTGGAAAATTACGAGCAGGCTGAACGGAGTGACGGAGAAACATTCGCTACGTTTTTCAAGCTGATGCTGGAACGCGGAATTAATTTAGCACCTTCTAAGTATGAAGCTTGGTTTATTACCACAGCACATACAGAGCAGGATATTAAAGACACGCTTACAGCGGTCGAGGATGCATTTAAACATCTAAAAAACTAGAATCAAATACCTTGAACAGGAGCTTTGAGCTCCTGTTTTTTTTATGGAATCAAACAACGTGTAAGATTTTGGTCTTTTTCTAGAAAAATAGCTTGAATATTTGTATCGATCCCTGTATATTACTTAATTGTTTAGCAAATAAACTAACCGGGAATTTTAAGGATTAGCCCATTTGCTATGTCACACAATTTACTATAGAAAGGAATGCACGCACAAACCAATGAAACTTGGTGCCCGCATTTTCAAAACCGGGATTGCGATTACACTTGCCCTTTATTTGGCTTCGTGGATCGGGCTTCCCGCGCCGATTTTCGCTGGAATTGCAGCGATATTTGCGATCCAGCCGTCGATTTACCGCTCTTTTCTCATTATTATTGACCAGGTTCAAGCAAATATCATCGGAGCTGTGATTGCCACAGTGTTCGGCCTTATTTTCGGACCCAGCCCGATTATGATCGGGTTAACAGCAGTTATTGTCATTACAATCATGCTGAAACTTAAAATTGAACATACAATTTCAATTGCTCTTGTAACAGTCATTGCGATATTAGAATCTGCCGGTGACGACTTTTTAATGTTCGCGCTGATCAGAACAAGCACAGTCATCTTAGGGGTGCTTTCTTCCTTTATCGTCAACCTTGTGTTTTTGCCTCCTAAGTACGAAACAAAGCTGATTCATAATACCGTCGAAAACACCGAAGAAATTATGAAGTGGATCAGATTGTCCATGCGGCAGTCGACAGAGCATTCGATTTTGAAAGAGGATATTGAAAAACTGAAAGAAAAAATGATCAAGCTTGATCAGACATATCTTCTATATAAAGAAGAAAGAAGTTACTTTAAGAAAACCACTTATGTGAAATCAAGAAAGCTTGTACTGTTCAGACAGGCCATTATTACTGCAAATCGGGCGCTTGATACATTGAAGAAGCTGCATCGTCTGGAAAACGAGATCTATCATATGCCGGAAGAGTTTCAGGAAACATTGACTGAAGAACTTGATTACCTGCTTTACTGGCACGAACGGATTTTGATGAGGTTTGTCGGAAAAATCAAGCCGCATGATGACGCGGTTGAAGAAGGCATCCGGTATAAGCAGCTTTTAACAAAGTCATTTTTAAAAAATCAGCAGAATACGGATGAGGAGCTTATTGATTACAACATGCTCAATATTATGGCAAGCGCCGTGGAATATCGCGAGCAGCTTGAACATTTAGAAACACTTATCACAAGTTTTCAAACGTATCATCCGAAAGACTGCGAAATAGAAACAGAAGAGTAACCCGGTTAAACAGCCGGGTTTTTTTATATACAAAAAAATCTTATATCCTTCGTTAAAAGGATATAAGATTGATGTTTTAGTTCAAATTTTGAATGGTAAATAAGTGCTTGTACTGGCTCTCATAGTCCATGAGTTCATCATGGGTTCCGATTTCAATGATTGTGCCGTTTTCCATGACAACAATCTTATCCGCATGGGTGATTGTCGATAAACGGTGGGCGACAACAAAAGTTGTTCTATCCTTCGCCAGTTTGTCCATCGCTTCTTGAATGTAATGCTCACTTTCCAAATCCAGAGCTGATGTAGCTTCATCTAAAATGAGGAGCGGCGGATTTTTCAGGAATACCCGCGCAATTGAGATCCGCTGCTTTTGTCCGCCTGAAAGCTTAACGCCTCGTTCTCCCACCCGGGTCTCATATCCTTCTGGAAAACTCATGATAAATTCATGGGCATTTGCAGCTTTGGCGGCTTCGATTATCTCTTCAAGTGTGGCATCAGGCTTGCCGATCGCGATATTTTCCCGAATCGTTTCACTAAATAAAAAGGTATCCTGAAGCACCATACCAACCTGGTTGCGAAGGCTTCTTGCTTCATAATCGCGAATATCCATCCCATCAATCAGCAGTCTGCCGCTTGTTACATCATAAAATCTTGGGATCAGGCTGACGAGCGTTGATTTTCCTCCTCCGCTCATGCCGACGAGAGCTACAGTTTCTCCTCTATTTACTTTTAAGGATACATCATGAAGAATATTTTCTTTGTCCTTCTCATATTGAAACGAAACGTTTTGAAACTCCACTCCTCCGCGAATCTGATCGGCCTTTATCGCATTTGGTTTGTCAGTGAGTTCATAGGGCTCGTCAATAAATTCAAACACCCTGTCCATTGATGCGATTGACTGTGTCAAAGTTGTAGAGGAATTGATCAGCCTTCTAACAGGGTTGTACATTCTGTCAATATATCCGACAAACGCGACCATTGTTCCGACTGTCAGCGGTCCATTAATGACAAAATACCCGGCGCACGCTATGACGATGAGCGGCGCCAAATCTGTAATGGTATTAACGACCGCAAAGGTTTTGGCGTTCCAATTCGTGTGGCGGATGGCTTTATCTAAGAAATGACCGTTTTTCTCATTAAATTGAGCCTGTTCATGATCTTCTATCGCAAAGCTTCTGATGACAGGCATGCCTTGAATGCGTTCATGCAAATGCCCCTGCACTTGAGCAAGAGCCTGTGAGCGCTCCCTTGTCAGCTTTCGTAAACGGCCGTAAAAATACTTCACTGATATTCCGTATAATGGGAATAAAACGATAGAGATCAGCGTTAATTTAACGTCCAGTGTGAGCATGATAGAGATTACAATCAAAATCGTCAGCATATCGAGCCATATATTCATCAGCCCTGTGATGACGAAATCCTTTGTTTGTTCTACATCATTAATCACTCGGGAAATGACTTCCCCTGTTCTTGTATTCGCGTAAAAACGAAGGCTCAGTTTTTGTATATGGTCAAACAGCTTAGCTCTTATATCATAAAGCACCTTGCTGGCAGTCCACTGGGCAAAATATTGCCGGTAATATTCAACAGGCGGGCGCAAAATTAAAAATAAGGCGAACATGATCGCCATAATCGTGAACAATGACGTGGTTTTGTCACTGGCCGTGCCGCCTCCTTGAATAATGTCGTCAACTACGTACTTCAGAAGCAATGGGAGAGCAAGCGGAATGGAGAATTTTACGATCCCGATTAACACTGTAACGAAAATTTGCTTCTTATAAGGTTTGACGAATTGCATGTAGCGTTTCATAACCCCCACGTTGATTCCCCCTCTCTCTTTATCATGATGTGTGTGAGCCCATGTGAAAAACCTGTTGTACCCCGCAACAGGTTTTTACGTAACCATTATTTTGTATAGCGCAAATACCGTTCATACCACATATCGACAAACTCGGGCGCAAACGGTCCCTGACGCTGGTGAATCCAATGGAGCAGCGTATTTAAGTAGTCTCTTAAAATACTGTCGATTTCTTTTGGATAATTCATGGCTTTCCGATGATCATCATATTCGTCTTCATCGAGAATATTGTAGGTCATGTCAGGAAAAACCTTAACATCTAAGTCATAATCAATATATTTAATTGCTTCGCCATCATAGGCAAACGGAGAACTGATGTTGCAATAATAATGAACCCCGTCTTCCCTCAGCATCCCGATGACATTAAACCATTGTCTTGCGTGAAAATAACAGATTGCGGGCTCTCTGGTTATCCATGTCCGGCCGTCTGATTCGGTTACCATCGTCCGGTCATTGGCTCCGATGACACACATTTCTGTACTTTTTAAGATTGTTGTCTCATTCCAAATTCTATGAATCAGCCCGTTGTGCTTATAGCTGTGAATTTGAATGGTTTCTCCTTCCTTGGGATAGCCCATATTTCTCCCCTACTTTCTATAAAGCCCTACAGTTAGTATGTCCAAATTTGCTTACCGACAACGTCTTTTACCTATTATAACGTTACAAATTGAAAAATGAAAATAAAAGAGCCATTCCGGCCGGGGAATGGCACATTCCTGCACTACACAAAGGAAGACGGCTTTTCTGAGCTGCGATATGAACGAATGACCTGCTCTGTCTGCTTTTGAAACATATCCTGTATATCGGCAAGGTGTTTCCGTTTTACCGCAATTTCAGCCTGAATCCCACGCAGCCTTGCATCCCTTTCCAAATGCCGGAGTTCCGCCTCAATTTGTTTGCAGCGGTCGAGCTCTGATTGGAGATCGAGAAGCTTATCCATCGTTTTCATCTGTTCACTTACCAGCTTTTCAAATTCGGTCATCGGTTCCTCCTTCAGCCTGATGAAAGTATAAACATTTCCTCCTTTAATCATTTCGATCTCCATAAAGCAAACCCTTTGACTCATTCTGTAGACCTTCCACAAGTTTTGTCGTTTTTCAAACAGAAAAAAGCACTTCCACCCGAAGATGAAGTGCTTTTTTCTGTTTCAGTGATTAGCTGTTTTGTTGTTTGTTTTGTTCAGCAGATTGGTTTTGCTGTCTTACCTGCTGTGCGTCAGTTTCACTAGCGAATTCAGTGCCGAATTGACCTTGTTGTCCAGCTGATTGCTGGTTTTGTTTTCTGACTTGCTGAGCGTTTGTTTCGCTAGCAAATTCAGTGCCAAATTGACCTTGACCAGCAGCTGATTGTTGGTTTTGTTTTCTAACTTGTTGAGCGTTTGTTTTGCTGAAGTTATTTGAGTTAGCCATTGTTATCACCTCCACGGTCATTAGAATGTGCAGGTGATCGTATAGCTATTCCTCTTTTTTAAAAATTTTTAAACGAGCAGTGAGCGTCCGCCGTCAACGATAATTGTCTGTCCGCGGATCATGTCAGCCTTGGAAGACACTAGAAACTCCACAGTATCAACCATGTCTTTAATTTCGACCATGCGTCCCGCCGGCGTATTTTGGCGCGCATCCTCAAGCAGATCTTCTCTATTCGGGAAGTGCTTCAGCGCATCTGTGTCGATCGCTCCGCCTGAAACAGCATTGACGATAATTTGTTTTGGTGAAAGCTCAACGGCAAGATAACGGGTTAAAGCCTCTAACGCTGCTTTTGATACACCGACCGTGGTGTAGTTTTCAAGATAGCGGATAGAGCCTAATGAACTAATGCTGACAATATGCCCGCCACCGTTCTTCTCCATTAGCTTGGCAGCTTCCTGAGCGCAGAAAAGCAATGCTTTCGCATTAATGTTCATCGTCCAGTCCCAGTGTGTTTCTTCTAATTCCATGACAGGTCTTAGTACTCCTGAAGCGGCATTATTGACAAAAACATCAAGTCTGCCGAACGTTTCATCAATTTGCTGAAACATTTCTTTGATTTTTGCAGGCTGTCCTACGTTTGCTTTTACGACAAGCACTTTAACGCCAAGCTTTTCGATTTCTTCCGCTGTTTCTAATGCTGCTTTTTTGCTGCGTGCATAGTTAATGACGATGTTATAGCCGTTCTCAGCAAGTCTGATCGCGGCCGCTTTTCCGACACCGCGGCTGCTTCCTGTTACGAGTGCACATTTATTTTGTTCCATTTTTCCTCATCTCCTTGTAGCGTATAGTTCTTTTATTTCCACAAACAATAATGGCAAGAACTTTAAAGGGGGTCTTCTGTTATGTATGTCGGACGTGATATGAGCGAATTGAACATGGTTTCCAAAAAAGATTGGAAGAACAGTGAACTCGCTTATTTTCATCATGCCTTTCAGCAAATTATGCCTTATTTGAACGAAGAAGGCCAATCAAAATACCGGGAATTAACGCAAGAAATTGAAGCGCGCGGCGGAATGAAGCGCAATGAAGCGGACTACAGCCACGGCACGCGCGTCTCTTACGATTAAGAATGGTTTACGGAGCAGCCGAGATGGCGGCTGCTTCTACTGCCATCTTCCAGATTTTTTGATGTGACACCGGGAACGCAAATTGTTCGAGCTCTTCTTTCGATACTTTTTTCAGCTCGCTGGTATCCGACACTTGTTTTACTTTACCGAAAAACACTGAAATATTCCATACCAGGTGGGTGAAAACATGCTCGACTACACCTTGCAGATCACTGATATCAGCTTGTATGCCATATTCGTTTTCTAAGAAAGCAATGAGCTGTTCACGCTCAGTTTTGATCCCTTTTTGTGTTTCAAGATTCGGGAATTCCCACAGGTTGGCGAGCAAACCTTTAGACGGCCGTTTGTGGATATACACTTGTCCGTCTTCATCAGTCAGTACGATCGCGGCCATGGTTTTGATCCCGGGCTTTTTCTTTTTGCTTTTTACCGGAAGCTCCCGTTCAGTGCCTTCTTCAAATGCTGAGCAATGCTGCTGAACCGGGCAAAGCAGGCATGAGGGTGATTTTGGCGTACAGATCAAGGCTCCAAGCTCCATCAAGCCCTGATTAAATTCAGATGGTTTTTCTTTGGAAATAAAAGCTCGTATGGCGTCTTCAAAGATCGTTCTTGTTTTTGGTTTGGCAATATCATCCCAAATAGATAGAATTCTGGACATGACACGCATCACATTTCCGTCAACTGCGGGAATGGGTTTATTGTAGGCAATGCTGAGCACCGCTCCCTTTGTATAAGGGCCGACGCCTTTTAACCCGCCAAAATCTTTCTCGTCTGGAGGAACAATGCCGCCGTATTCCTGTTTCACTTCTTTTACCGCGCTTTGCAGGTTTCTGACTCGCGAATAATAGCCGAGCCCTTCCCATGCTTTCAGCACCTTTTCTTCATCAGCATCAGCGAGCGCTTCCACTGTCGGGAATTGTTCTACAAACCGGAGAAAGTAAGGAATCACTGTCTCTACTCTCGTTTGCTGCAGCATCACTTCAGATACCCACACCTTATATGGATCTTGGTCCTCTCTCCACGGCAAAACGCGCTGCTCTCGTTCAAACCATGAGATTAAATCATCGCGAAATTGCTGTATGTCTTTTTGTTTTAATTTGTCTTCAAGTACGTTCATATGTGTTTCTCCCCAGTCTTTCGCGCCCCGCTTTTCTTTAGACTGTTTTTTGTTGTACACTAAGGGCACAGTACGATAATATGTTACATTAAATAGTAATAAAGAAAAAGCGGAAACATATGAGAACGATTGAATCAGTTTAAAAATTGGGTATATGAAAATGGGGAATTTCTTACAAAGTGAATGTGCAGGATCACCCTGCAAGGAGGTCACCTATGGATACGGGCACACATGTCGTTATGGGCATCGCACTGGGCGGTATTGCGACGCTTGATCCTGTTGTCGGATCAGATCCGGCAATGGCTCACGCTGTTATGATCGCAACGCTTGCGGGCTCTCAGGCTCCGGATATTGATACTGTGTTAAAGCTTAAAAACAATGCTGTTTATATAAGGAATCACAGAGGATTTACCCATTCAATTCCCGCCGTTTTGTTTTGGTCTGTCATCATCCCGGCGATTCTGTATTTATTTTATCCTCAGGCCGATTTTCTGCACCTGTGGCTGTGGACACTGCTGGCAGTCGTTCTGCATGTCTTTGTTGATATATTCAACGCCTATGGAACACAAGCCATTCGTCCGTTTTCGAAAAAATGGGTTGCGCTCGGGCTGATTAATACGTTTGATCCGTTTATTTTTATCAGCCATCTGGCAGCTATCGCGATTTGGTATGCAGGCGGGAGTCCCGGCATCACGTTTCTCAGCTTATATATCATATTGGCAGGCTATTACTTGGTGCGCCTGATCATGCAGCTGAGAATTAAACGGAAGCTTCATGAGATGATTCATGATGAGATCGAAAGCATTATTATTTCTCCAACGATGAAATTCAGGCAATGGCGAATCGCAGTGACGACAGCACATGCTTTCTATGTAGGAAGAAGCATGGAAGGACATGTCGTGATTCTGGATACATTTAATCGGGTGCCTGTTCCTGAAACCGATGTAATGCATGCGGCAAAGCAGGATGATAACATCGCGGCGTTTCTGTCCTTTTCTCCGGTTTACCGGTGGGAAGTGGATACGTTTAAAGATCATTATGAGGTGAGATTTATCGACCTGCGTTATCGGAGCAAAGGCCATTATCCGTTTGTCGCAATTGTTCATATCGGCCATGATCTCACGATTCGTTCATCCTATACGGGATGGATATTCAGCGAAGAAAAACTTCAGAAAAAATTAAAGCTCGGCTCTATATAGAGCCGGGCTTTTTACGTCTTATATAAAAAACAGCAAGCAGCAGACTGACGAGAGATATGATCGCCGATATTTTGAAGTATGGCGGATAGTAAGTCAGCTCAATGTGATTGTCTCCCTTTTGCGCCTTGAAGCCTATAAAAGCATAATCCGCTTTTTCGATCTTCTGTGTTTTTCCGTTGATCTTCAGCTCCCAGCCTTTTTCATATGGGATCGGAAGCATGATGTACTGGTCTTTTGACAGATGATAGGAAAAGGTCAGTCGATTTTTGTTCCAATTCAGTTTGTCTGCTTTCTCTGTTTTATTTTGCATTACAGCGTTTTTCAGCGTTTGGTAATTTTCTTCATAGAGCGCTATGTTTCTCAGCTCATAGGTTCCTTTCGGAAGATTGATTGAGATATGGCCTGATTTAGGCACTCTTACCGTTATATTATTTACTCCGGTTTTATAGATCGATTTGTTCGATTTCCTTGTTGTGACATAATCATTTACCTTTAATGTAAATCCTTTGTCTTTTGCTTTGCTTTTCAAATAAAAGCTGACATAGTAGTCTCCCGCAGCGGATGATGGCTGTTTCGGGGTGATGATCAGCTCTCCTCCGTTTTCTCCAGTTACGGTTAGCAGCCCGTTTTGATACTGGGCTTGTTTTGCGGTGATGTCCGACTTGGTGATCAAATTGGACGGTTTTGGTGTCTGCTCCGTTTTTCCTGATGGATCTTTTAATATGATTCCTTTCAGCATCGCCTGTTCTTTCGCAAGAGCGGGCAATCGGTCCAGCTCACTTTCGCTGTATATGGCATCCGCTGTTTTGACGAATGGAAGCATGTACTGATTCTCATAAACTGCATAATGCTCTGTTTCTAAATGCTTTTTGAATCCGTACGGGACGCTGGCTTCGTTTGTTTTTTCGGTCATATAATATTTGCCGTAAAGCAGGCTGTATAAATTCGCCCTGTCTCCCAATGACGCGTAACGGCTGACGCTTTCCCTGCCCATATCGATGCTTAAATCATTCCAATAGAAGGCCAGCAGATCTTTGTTTAAAATGCTGGAATACGCGCTGAAGCCATTAAATCCGTAAATGATTGGCGTATTATTGCGGACCCCGTTCATCCAGTCGATTCTCATGAGCGGATCATCGTCTTCCTTCTGTAAACGTCTGATGAGCTCAGATGATTCCCGCCCTCTGTATTCCTCACTTGTAAGATATTCTTTTGTCACACTATCCAAATCGCCGCCTTCTGAGAGTGCGTATTTTTGATAGGAGTTGGCGATAAACAGCGAAGAAAGAATGATTATACCGTACACAGCCATTTTTGCCCGTTTTTTCGCAAAAGCTGCAGCAAACAAGGCTGCGATTGTCATGAGTAAGAGCAATAGAATACTTTCATTCGCAGGCTTCCATATATCGAGCTTATACCTTTGGATATGATACAAGTAAAGAAGCAGGACGACAGCTGCGGCCGGAAGCAGTTCTTTCCTTTTCAAATCAGACAGCTGTGACAAACCAGCCGCAGCTGCTCCCGCAATGGTAAAGGCCAGAACATATTCAAACCGGTTTTGCGGGGCGGAAAAACCGTTAAAGACGCTTGCCGCATACGGACTGAAATGAAAAAGAATAAACAGCAGGCTCAATCCGGCAAAGAGACGAAACACACGGTTTTTGTAAAAAGAAATAATAAACAAAAACAGCAGAAAAGCGGCCGGCACAATGATGATCCGGCTCGAAAATAAGATATTATCATCGAAATTGAGCCACTCTATTTTCTGGCTGTATGGAGGGCGCAGGTTGTTTAAAAAACCGTATACTACGGGCACAAACGCCGCCGCACTGATGCCAAAAGAAATGAAGCCTGAAACGAGAAATAATCTGATTTGAATCCATCTTTTCTCTTCATGTGTTTCCAAACGGATCAGCCATCTGAACAGCACATAGATTCCGATGAATATAAGGTTTATGTATGCAAAGTAAAAATTGTTGATTAACGTCAGCGAACACGCAACGATAAACCACGCCGGACGCCGCTCTCTAATAATTTTTTCTGCGCCAAGCACAAGCAGCGGAAGCCAAACCATTGTATCGGTGAAAAATTCCCAATACGCTTCGTGACGGAAATAAATAATTGAGACGCCGTATAACACGGCTCCCGTGAACGATGCCGCCCTGTGCTTAAGAAGATAATGAAAAACAGAAGCGGACGTAAAGATGATCAAGCTCAATTTGAAAATACTGATAAAAACAGCTGACTCTGCCCAAAAAAGCGTATCCGCTTCTCCGATCAGCTGGACGGCTTGAAGCAGCCAAACAGCGGCAGACACAGCAAGAAAAAGAAAAGACGCAGAAAAATAATAGCCGAGCTGACTGAATGTGCCGCCGCCAAGTCCGAATGAATAATTGTAGAAAAAATTCCCGTGTGTATATTGGTCAAATAATAATTTTTTAAATACGATCATTTGCGCAAGCCCATCACCCGGACCTGTCATATACCTGCCTTCCGCCCATTCTTTCACAAAAAAAGCGTGTGCCAGAACGGACACCAGCAAACTGGCCGCATAGATCATGATATGTTTTCTTTTCATATAAATTCTCCAGTCTTGCTTTTAAGATAATAGACACGCAAAAAAAAGCACTGCCAATGGCGCTTGGTATTTTCAGTGCATTTTTGTCAGACGCCGCATGCTTTTTAATTCGTTCGTTTCAGGCAGGTCTTTGTTCGGGATATTCGCTTCTTTGATCAAATAATGCGGGCGTTTTTTTGTTTCATAATAGATTCGGCCGATATATTCACCTATAATTCCAAGGCTTAACAGCTGTACTCCGCCGAGAAATAACACTGCTGAGATAATGGTGAAATACCCAGGCACAGAAATACCGTTAGTCAGAATTTTAACGAATGTGGCAATGATATAAATGATGGAAAGCAGCAGGATGAAAATGCCTGTATAAAAACATAATCTCAGCGGCTTATGATTAAATGAAACGACGCCGTCCATGCCGTAATTAAACAGACTGCTGAACGACCATTTGGAGGTGCCGTTTTTTCGTTCGACATTTTCATAAAATACAATTTTCTGATCAAAGCCAATCCAGCAAAAAAGACCTTTTGAGAAGCGGTTTCCTTCGCTCAGCTTCAAAAGTGCATTCACAGCTTGGCGGCTTAACAATCTGAAGTCACCGACACCGTCACGCAAATCGACTTCCACCGCTTTATTAATGAACTTGTAATACATAGATGATAAGAGTGAGCGGACAAAGCTGTCCCCTTTTCTGTTCCTTTGGGCAATGACTTGGTCATACCCTTCTTCGTAGCCTTTGATAAATTCCTTCAGCAAATATGTCGGATGCTGCAGATCGGCATCCATGACAATAACCGCCTCGCCCTGAACATGCTCAAAGCCCGCCAAAATTGCGGCTTCTTTTCCAAAGTTTCGAGAAAAAGATATATATTTTACCCGGCTGCACGTCGCTGCCAAGTCTTTGATCTGCTGAAGCGTGTCATCAACACTTCCGTCGTTTATGAAGAATATTTCATAGTCATAATGAATGTTTTTAAATTCCTTTTTTAAAGATTCATGAATGAGTTTGACATTATACCCTTCATTGTAAGACGGGATAATAATCGAGATTAATCCTTGCTTCATTAAGGCACCTTCTTTTTATTATTCTTTTTAAGTATTGCCTTAGGGGAGTTTTACACAAATCTTCAGTAAGGCTATTCCTTTTTTTAAAGTCGTTTAAACCTGTTTTTTGTTACAATTTTATGGTGACATTCATGATTTTTAATGTTATTTTGTCATGTTTAAAACAGACTATGAAAAAAACGCACAGAAAAAGTCTGCCATTATGACAGACGGATGGAGAGAAATTTTGGCTTATTGGTTCTTAAGATATTCCAAAATCAGCTGATTGACGATGGCTGGCTTTTCGTGGTTAATCCAATGGGAAGCTTCATCAACAAAGATGAGATGTCCATTCGGGCAATGCCTTTCCGTCTCTTTCGCAAGCTTTCTGCTCAAAAAGCGGTCTTCCATTCCCCAGATCATTCGGTAAGGTACTGTTTCGTAAGAGGGTTTCTCTGCCAAGCTTCCTTTTCTGAGGGCTCTGTACCAGTTCAGCATAGCTGTCAGCGCGCCCGGCTGCTTCCACGCTTCTTTGTACCTGCTGACATCCTCGGATGTAAAAAGCGCGGGACGGTCGGATAATCCAATCGCTTTGTCTAATGTATCATAATCATTTTCCCTTAGTGATGCCTCCGGTATATCGGGCAGCTGGAAGTATGCGATATACGAGCTTTTCAGCCATTGCGGCGGATAAAGCGGCGTTACGGTTTTCATGACGTGCGGGTGCGGGATATTGATCGCGATCAGTTTTTCAAGATATTCCGGGCGTGTGGAAGCCAAATGCCATGCGACAGCTCCTCCCCAGTCATGACCGATGACAATTGCTTTTTCATCAGTGAATTGCGTAATAAGCCCGATGATATCATCTCTTAATGTATCAATCCGATACGAATCAATTCCTTCCGGTTTGTCACTGAGATTGTAGCCCCGCTGATCAGGAGCAATGACCCGGTAACCCGCATCAACAAGCGGTTTGATTTGATTTTTCCAGCCGTACCAAAACTCAGGAAATCCATGGAGCAGGACAATTAACGGGCCATCTTCCCGTCCTGCGGCTGCAACGTGAAGCGTGATTCCGTTCGTATTGACAAACTGGCATTTAACTCCGTCCACTTCTATCTCCTCCTTGACTGTGCGTCATGATTTTCAGCCTTTTCTCCGTTAGCATAAATGTTATGACACTGGCGGCAATCAGCAGGATAAGCTGAAGAATAAACAAGTTTGATCCCAGCAGCAAACCCATTCCCGCAATCACCAAGCCTGACAGGATCATTAATGATGCACTGTAACGGTTCGCTTCATTCCATAATCTTTGATCTGACATTGAGCGTCTCGTTCTGTATCCGTACACACTGTTGATCGATTTGGGAGGAAACAGTTTGATCAGTATGCCCGCAATGATCATAAGCCCTCCGCCGACTAAACCCGTCATATCATCATCTCCTTTCTCATTGTTACGTGCAGAAAGGAGAAATGTTTCATGCATAGGCAAAAAGACAAGCCTCGGCCTGCCTTTTTATCGCATTTGTAAATCCTTTGTGTGAATATAGCCTTTAACTCCGCCATAATCCACGAACGCCCAAGTGAAGTCAAATCCGCCGTTTTCACTGAATCCCCACCCAAGTATTGTCACCTCTGTTCCAGATGAGAGCTGTTTAGCTTTTCCATTTTCGGGCGTCGGTGCATAGAAGGCTGTCTGTTTCATTGTTTTCGCTTGGCTTGCGGTTTTCATTAAAAAGTGGGTTGAAATATACGCTTTTTTTCCTTTGAAATGAATTTGAGCCCAATCGGCATTTACAAATCCATAGACTTTTACTTTTTGTTCTGATGATACAGTGCCGAGAATGTCACCTTTATGATTTGGCTCAGTCCGGACATTCAGCTTTCCTGTTTTTATGATGTAAGAATCGGATGATGGCATGCTGACAGATATGTCGTGAAGGGGCGCAGCTTTTGCTGCGGGAGCGGAATGAAGTGCTGTCAAACCCAGTCCTGCGGCAGCTGTTAAAGCGAGCATTACTTGTTTCTTTTTCATATAAAGCTCCTCCTCGCATTTTGACAAGATATAAGTGGTATTCCCTGATTGACAGGCTGGTGAAACATGTTTTGTTTATGATTTCTTCCTGTTAAGGTAATTTTAAGAAAATGAAAAAACCTGCCGGTCGTTAACGGCAGGTTTTTAATGCAAAAGGCCTCTGCTTTGATTTAAGTAATCATTCACGTCGTTACGGGAGCTTTGAAAAAGGTGGAGCTGGCCGCCATAGTTTTCAATCCATTGTGTGACGATTTTTTCAGTCATTTTTTCACCTTGATAGGCGTGTCCGGCTTTTGCATAGGTTGCTTCGAAATCGCTCCATAACAATTCCACCCACGTTTTTGCCTGTATATAGCTGATCATCTCGTTCTTTTCCAGAAGCAGATTAGTCAGTTTCTCAATGTACATATTCATGTGTGCAGTCTCCTTTCTTCAGGAAAAAAATAACGCTTTATTACGTAGTGTTCTCCATATACTAACCTTACGTCTTCATCTGGAAAGACGCAACTTTTTGATCTCGAATCTAGGGGGATATGACATGGTCCGAAATAAAGAAAAAGGATTTCCTTACGAAAACGAAAACAAATTTCAGGGTGAACCGAGAGCAAAGGACGATTATGCTTCAAAGCGTGCTGACGGATCTATCAATCAGCATCCTCAAGAAAGAATGAGAGCCTCAGGCAAACGGTAAAGAAGAACAGCTGCATACACTGCAGCTGTTTTTACCCTTTATTGACTTGATATTCGTAGACGCTCTTCTTTTCTGATAAGTGTGCGAAGGTAGAAAGCACAAGTCCGCATGCAGTCATAAGCGCACCTCCTGCAAACAGCCAGGAATAAGAGCCTGTTCCGTTTAAAATCATTCCGCCGATCCATGCACCAAGGGCATTGGCAAGGTTAAATGCTGATACGCTGACAGCTGCGGCAATGGTTGTGCCGCCCTCAGATGAGGAAATGACCTTTGTTTGCAGAAGAGGCGGCGTGCCGAATGCGCATGCCCCGAATAGGAACGTTGCCACAATGGCTGCAGCCGGGTAAATGGCGATGTAAGGAAATACAGCCAGAACACCGATTAAACCGATCATTACGCCGATCATCGTCCGAGTCAGCAAAGGCAGCGGTACTTTTCCAGCAAAGAAATTCCCGGCAACGCCTCCCAATCCATACGCAAAGAGAGCACCTGTAATGCCAACCGTGCTGAATCCGGCTGAATGCCTCAAAATGGGTTCGATAAAGGTGTAGGCGATAAAGACACCGGAATAGCCTAAAATGGTAATCGCGAAGGAAAACAGCACTTGTTTGTGTTTAAAAACCCCCCACTCATTCATAAGCATTGGGATCACTTTTGGTTTTCTGTTCGGCACGGCAGCCATAAGGCCTAAAAATCCGATGACACCAAGTGCCGTAATGATGGAAAACACCGCTCTCCAATTCAGGACATCTCCGAGATAAGAGCCGAATGGAACACCAAGCATTAGAGCCACTGTCAGTCCGCCGTTCATTGAAGCAGCAGCTGCAGCACGCTTTTCCGGCGGAACCATTTCACTAGCGAATACCATGGCAATCGCGAAGAAAGCGCCGTGTATGGACGCAGATAAAATTCTTGAAATGGCCAATACAGCAAAATTCGGCGCCAGTGCGCTCATCAGGTTGGAAAGGATAAATATCGCCATCAGCCCAAGAAGCACAGGCTTTCTCGGAAGCTTGACGGAAATGATGGTGACGAGCGGCCCTGTCAAACAAACGCTTGCCGCATAAGCCGTGACAAGAAGCCCTGCGGATGAAACCTGTATATGAAAGTCATTGGCAATCGACGTCAAAATACCCATCACCGCGTATTCTGTATAGCCGATTGAAAATGTACAAATCATAAGAACAAATATAATAAATTTTACAGATGGGTTTTTGATACTCAACGTCATCGCCTCCTTTGATTTTAAAAAACAACGAGTTTCATCTTAAAAGATTTTTCAAGTGAATTCAATGATTTTTTCTTTAAGAATTCGTGTAAATGTGCTGCAAACAAAAAGAGGCTGATCATCAGCCTCCTGTTACGCTTTATTCTTTTTCTTGCAATACTGAGATTGGCAGCGCTTCCTCTTGCTGAGGGGAAGAGGTCCTGTATCCCCATGCGAAAACGCCATTTAAATAACTGATGGTAAACTCGTCCTCAGTGTTTTCCACACGATATGTTTCTCCCGGTGAGTAATCTTCCGGGTTCAGCAAATATGCTTTTGCCATCGTAATTTTCCGTTCGAGCACTGCCAGTTCGTTTATGATTCCATGCTGTTCGGCTTTTCTTGCTTTTTCAGAAAGTAATGCGATTTCGGTATTGAGTTCGTGAGGTGTCATTTGACTGTATCGTTTCTCCATTTCAGTACTCCTCTTCCTGCAGTAATTGCTCGATTAAATCGAGTGAGAATCCTTTGCGGAATAAAAATTGTTTGACCTTCATGGCGCTTTCATATGAGCCGTCATAGCGGTATTTTCTAAACGCTTTTTCCGCGTGAAGGCGCAGCGCTTCTTTCTCCGTGTCTTCATCATTTTCATATTCAATCTGATCCATCGCCGCGCTGATAACATCAAATGAGAAGCCCTTGCGCTGAAGCTGCAGCTGGGCGCGCTGTTTGAATTCTTTCGTCGAAAGCTTTTTATCTTTTTTGAGAAGCTTTTCAACATGCTTGACCGCTTCTCTTGTCTGATCTTCAAAGGAAAAGGAACTTAGCGCCTCCTTAATTGTATCGTCATCAATTCCCTTCGCTCTTAGCTCTCTGAACAAAACATCAGGGCCTTTTCCGTTTGTTTTTTTGTGAGTGCTGACATAGGCTGCGGCAAATTCCTGGTCGTTTAAGTACTTGTAATCGTTAAGCCTATGGATGACTTCCGCAATGACGGGGGGCGAGGTTTCTTTTTTCTTTAAGTGGTCCTCGACCTCTTTCGTCGACCGCATTCGATAGGATAAAAAGTCAAGCGCACGGTTGAAGCCTTTCTTCACTTCATCGCCGTATTGAATCTCAATGATGTCAAGATCATCGAGTTCTTTTCCCTTCTTGAGCTCAAATTTCACGAGCACATCCGCGTCCACACTGAAGGCGTATTTATCATCCAGAAAAATATTGAAGCGTTCCGTATTCTTTTTTTGCGTTGATATTTTTGTAATAAACGGCATCTTAATCTCCCTTCTCAGGCCTGAAACGCGTTTTCTTTTATTACAATGAGGTAAAGTATATTTATTAGAACGATGAGGAGAGATGTTCATGAATATCGCAATGACGGGCGGAACCGGTTTTCTCGGCCAGCATCTGACAGGCGTTCTTACCCGCCAGGGACACCATGTTTATATTTTATCAAGAAACGCAAGAGAAACTGAACAAAAAAATATGACATATGTCCAATGGCTGACGGAAGGAGCCGCCCCGGAGCAGGAACTTCCTCATATTGATGTCTGGATAAACCTTGCGGGAAAATCGATTTTTGGCCGCTGGACAGAAAAAACGAAGCAGCACATTCTCTCCAGCCGTATCAATGCGACGCGTGAAGTGCAGCGGCTTATTCAGAAACAGAAGGAGAAGCCGAAGACATTGATCCAGGCCAGTGCCGTGGGTATTTACGGCACAAGCCTTGAGAAAACCTTTACAGAGGATTCTGCAACGTCAGATGAGGATTTTCTCAGCCATACTGCACACCTGTGGGAAAAGGAAGGACAGCATATTGAAGCGATGGGCATCCGGACGGTTTATGCAAGATTTGGCGTGATGCTTGGAGAAAAAGGTGCTCTACCTCTTATGATTCTCCCCTATAAGTTTCTGGCCGGCGGAACGATCGGAACGGGAAGGCAGTGGCTGTCATGGATTCATGTCGAGGATGCGGCCCAGATGATCCGATATGCGGTGGAAAACGCCGGCATCTCAGGCCCAATGAATGTCACCGCGCCCAATCCTGTGGACATGAAGCAATTCGGAAAAACGATTGCACGGGTGAAGCACCGCCCGCACTGGCTCCCCGTCCCGGAATTCTTTTTATCAAAAGCATTGGGTGAAATGAGTCTTTTGATTGTGAAAGGACAGCGCGCTCTTCCGAAAAAAGCGATAACCTCTGGATTTCGTTTTACATATTCGGATCTTGAATTTGCACTCTCACAGCTGATAGCGGACCGAAAGACTGTATAAAAACAGCAGGAAGCGTCAACCTTAAGAATAACATGGTTGAAGGAGGTCCTTTTTATGGAAAAAAAGAGGGAGAAGCACCAGCAAGGCGCCAACCTGAAAAAAATGCAGGAAGTTCTTTATTCAGGCGAATTTAAAAAAGCGGAAAAAGCTGCTAAGCGGAAGTAGGAATACATAACCCCTTAAAACCAAATACTATATTTGTTTGATATCACTTTTTAGGGGGAATTTGATATGGGCAGAAATCATATCCACAAAAACCGTGATAAAAACAAACAAAAGCTTCCACAAGTTCCCGATGCATTAAAAAGGGAAACTGACGGCGTTTACGAAGAATATTCAACCGAGCTTGCTGATGCAGATGATCGCGAAGCGCAAGAGCGTGCGAAAGCAGCCGACAACAGAGCGAAAAAGAAATCTCGTTAATGAAAAACCCCTTGTCTACGTTTGAGACAAGGGGCTTTTTACATTTCAGTAAACCGGTCGCGGATCGGTGTGCGTTTTTTCACTTCCGGCGCCTCGTCAGGATAACCTGTTTGTATGATGGCGGCGAAACGCTCATTATCCTGCAAACCAAAGGCCTGATGGACTTCTTTGTCATAAAGGATTTTTCCGCTTTTCCAAACCATGCCGATTCCTTTTTCCCAAGCAAGAAGCTGAAGATTTTGAATTAACGAGCTTGTTGCCGCAAAATCGTCGTCCCGCGCTCTTTCGTTTTCATCTTCCTGAAACACGACGAGGAGAAATCCCGGAACGCGCCCAAGTGTGTTTTTGAAATTTTGAAGCTTTTCCTCTGTCATATCCGGCTTGGATTTCTTAGAAAACGCTGCAAATGTATTGATGAGGTTCGCTTTACCTGTCTCACTGGAAACGTAAATAAATCTCCATGGCTCTGTCACTCTGTGATTTGGCGCATATTTTGCCGTTTCAAGCATGTCAAGAATGACTGCTGAAGGTACTGGCTCTTGTTTAAACTTTCGAATTGATCTTCTGCTGCGTATGATGTCCCGCAGTACTGAATGCTGATGTATTTGTTCGGTTTGAGGCATACCGTCTCACCTTCCTATGCAATTGAAAATGATTATCATTTCATAATGATAACGGAAAGTGCATCTTTTTGTAAACCATCATCCGTATTAGATTTTAAGAATACGGGTTTCTGAGTAAACGGCTGTTCCTGTCATGTTCACTTTCACATGGCCGCCGGCTTCGTTCATTTCGATCTCCACTTTTCCGTCTTTTCCAATTTCCTGCCCTTGTTCAATGATAAATTTATGCTGCTCGGCATTGCCATAATGTTTCATATAAGCCCCCATCACGCCGGATGCTGTGCCGGTCACGGGGTCTTCAATCGTTCCCGAATACGGGGATGAAAAGTGGCGTCCGTGCAGGTCGCTGTCGGGATGAACGGTTTCAAAGGTAAACGGATGGACTGAAGCTTTTGGCAGATCAATTAGCACTTCCGGAAATTGTTTGTTATCTGGCACCATTTTTTTGGAAGCCTCCAATGATTTAAGCGGAACGATGGCTGTCCATATGCCAGTGCTGCCAAACACAATCGGAAGGTCTTCATGAAAATCCTCTTCGGTGATACCCAGTGCGTCCGCAAGTTTTCTCCGATCGCCTGTAAATGGTTTGAATTGCGGAGAGGCCTGTTCAAGCGTGATATGAATACGGCCATCTTTTTCAGAAATCTTCACAGGCAGGATACCCGCTTTCGTTTGGATGCTGTACGTTTTACCGCTCTCCAGCATTCCTTTCTCACATAATGCGTAAAGAGACGCAACTGTCGCATGACCGCACAAATTCATTTCGTGTCCAGGTGTAAAGTAACGGAGTTCAAGATCGGCCGACTCGCTTTTTCGGATAAAGGAGGTTTCTGAATACCCGGCACGCTCAGCTATGATCTGCATCTCGTCTTCCGTATAAACGTCTCCCCGCAAAACGACGCCTGCGGGGTTTCCTTTGCCGGGACTGCTTGTAAATGCTTCATATTTTAATACCTCTGCTTCTTTCATTCATCTGCCGCCCTTTCTTTATCAATGTCTCTGTCAGTATAGCAAAAATAATTACGAATCTTCAGTCATTATCAAAAAAACCCATTTTCTTTTTTAAGAAAATGGGTGTAACGATTAAGAATTTCTTGTTTTATAGAGCAAATAAATAAAATAAGGTGCGCCGATAGCCGCTGTAAAGACGCCGGCCGGCACTTCCACCGGAGCAAATAAGGTTCTGCCGACGATATCAGCTGTTAAAACGAGCAGAGCTCCAATAAGTGCCGACGCTGGGAGCAGCGCGCCATAAGATGAGCCGACAAGCCGTCTTGCAATATGGGGCGCCATCAGCCCGACAAAACCGATTGTGCCGGCAACTGAAACTGCACAACCAGTAAGAGCCGTACTCAAAAGGAGCAAGAAAAAACGATTTCGCTGCACAGCGCTTCCTGCACCCGCCGCAATATCTTCACCCAGCACCTGTATATTCATATTTTTTAGCGCGACAAAACAAATGAATAAGAGAATGACAGATAAGATAATAGCTATTTTTACATGCTGCCAGTTTGACCCATAAACTGACCCAGTGATATACACATTGGCTTGTGATGCTCGGTAAATCGGGCCTTTGATCATCAACAGGGTAGTCATCGCCTGCGCCGACATTGAAAATCCGATTCCGATAAGCACCAGCCGAAATGTGGAGGCGCCATTTTTGTATGCCAGTAAATAGACGATGAGCCCGACAGCCGATGCGCCGATAAATGCGGCTGCTGGAAGCCATGACAGACTGATCGTAAGTGAACTGCTGCGGTCTGAGAAGAACATCATTAAAAGCACGACCGCTACCGCCGCTCCTCCTGTTATTCCGATAATATCCGGAGATGCGAGAGGGTTTCTGACGAGCCCCTGCAATATCGCGCCTGCCGCTGCCAAGCAGACACCGGCGCATAAAGCCGTCAAAATTCTTGGCATGCGGAACGACATGATCATCAGTTCATCCAGCTTGGAACCTGCACCAAAGAATGTTTTTGCTACATCCCAGGGAGGAATAAACCTTTGTCCGAGACCAGCGCTTATGATGAGTACAGCAGCTGTTAACCCCAGTAAAACCAAAAAGACGATCCATGCTTTCTTTTCAGCCGCAGTAACGCCAAAACGAAGTTTCATAGCTTCGCCCCCCTTCTTGCGATGTACACAAACACAGGCATTCCGATGATGGCGGTCATGACCCCGACAGGAACCTCCTGAGGCATAATGATATATCGCGCACCGATATCCGCGCAAACAAGCAAAATGGCACCCAAAACAGCGGAAAATGGCAGAACCCAGCGATAATCATTACCAACGACAAAGCGGGCAAAATGCGGAATAATGATGCCGATAAAAGAAATCGGCCCGGCAATGGCGACAGCGGACCCTGCAAGCATGACAACACAAAGCGCCATCACAAATTTCAGCAGGCCTGTTTTTTGGCCGAGTCCTTTTGCCACATCTTCTCCCATAACGAGGAGATTAATTTTTTGGCCGAGAAAGAAGCAGATTACCAGCGCTGCCGCTGCATATGGAAACATCGTCATCAACAGATCCAGACTCCGGCCCTGCACAGAGCCAGTCAGCCAAAAAAGCACCTGGGCAAGCTCGAGTTCGTTGACAGACAGCAAGCCCTGTGTCAGAGAAGAAAACATGGCTGCCATGGCAGCTCCCGCCAGCGTCAGTTTGATTGGCGTCAGCCCTTCCCTCCCAAGCGAGCCTGCTGCATAGACGATCGCGGCGGTAAATGCTGCCCCCAGAAACGAGCTCCATACTAATGCCTGAGGTGACTGAATATGCAGAAAAAACGATCCGGCAACAATAAAAAAACCTGCACCGGCGTTAATCCCGAAAATCCCCGGTGACGCAAGCGGATTTTTTGTGAGCGCCTGCATGAGAGCGCCCGCGGCTGCAAGCGAGGCGCCGACGACTGTCGCAACCAAAGCGCGCGGAAGCCTGACATCCTTGATGATGACATGCTCATTTGTTCCATTGAAGGAAGTAAACGCCTGATAGACCTGTCTCCATGACGTACCTGTATAGCCATACACGACGCTTGCGCAGACAGCCGCCAGTAAAATGAAAATCAGACATACTAACACAATCCATTTTGAAGATGCCTTTTTGCAGATCATGATCTAATTCTCCTAGTTATTTACTATGTAATGTTTGTTTTTGAGAATAATCCTCAATTAGGGATTGACACTCTTAACACTGCTTATTATGATCTAAATGATAATGAATTTCAATATTGGGAGGAAAAAGATGAAAAAGCATATCAGCATGCTATTCGTATTTTTAATGGCCGTTATGGTACTTTCTGCCTGTAATAGTTCAGAAAGTTCAAGCAACAGCGAGGGGTCAAGCAGCAAAACAAGAACGGTCAAACATGCAATGGGGACATCAGACAACATCCCCGCCAATCCAAAACGGATTGTTGTTTTAACTAATGAAGGAACAGAGGCGCTCTTAGCGCTTGGCATTAAGCCGGTCGGAGCCGTAAAGTCATGGAAGGGCGACCCGTGGTATGACTATCTGAAAGATGACATGAAAGGTGTTAAAAACGTCGGTCTTGAAACGGAACCGAATGTGGAAGCCATCGCAGAATTAAAGCCTGATTTGATTATTGGAAACAAAGTGCGCCAGGAAAAAATTTATGATCAGTTAAATGCGATTGCGCCGACTGTTTTTGCTGAATCTTTGGCCGGGAACTGGAAGGATAACCTGACTCTATACGCCAACGCGGTGAATAAGGCGGACAAAGGCAAGGAAGTCATTGCCGATTTTGATAAACGCGTTTCTGATTTAAAAAACAAGCTGGGCGACCAGACAAACAAAACCGTTTCTGTCGTACGCTTTTTATCCGGTGAATCAAGAATCTATTATACCGATTCATTCTCAGGGATTATTTTAGACCAGCTTGGCTTCAAACGCCCTGAAAAACAAGTGGAGCTGTTTAAGAAACAAAAGGACCAATTTACGTTCTCAACTGACAGTAAAGAATCTATTCCTGATATGGATGCTGATGTGCTGTTTTATTTCACTTATAAAGCCGATAATGCAAAGGAAAATGAAAAATGGGCCAATCAGTGGACAAGCAGTTCACTATGGAAAAACCTAAAGGCCGTGAAATCAGGTAATGCGCATGAAGTCGATGACGTCGTATGGACAACCGCAGGCGGAATTAAAGCCGCAAACTACCTGCTTGATGATATTGAAACCTACTTCTTAAAAACGAAATAAAAAAAGACTCCGTCTTATTAGACGGAGTCTTTTTTGCTTTTGCCAATCAGACGTGTAACGAGGAACATGGTGACAGAAAGAGATCTGTTTTTCCGATACGCTAAGTATTTCCCTCGCCACTCCGGTTTGTATTTTTCTTTAAAGGCTCTTAGGCCGCTGAAGCTGTACATGTATCTGACATTATTAAAAATGACAGCGGCAAACCTTTCGGACCAGAAGGATGTAAAGGCAGTGCCGACATTGGCCAAGGGTGCCATCCCCATATTAAATGACGTGCAGCCCTCTTCCTTTGCCCATAAAAACATACGGATAAACAATGCGTCCATAATGCCATTTGGAGCGTCGCCGCGATAGCGCATCAGATCAACCGATATCTCTCCTTCCTGGTACATCGGCATGACATTTGCGAATGCAACGATCTCTCCTTCTGCATTTTTCATATAGGCGATCGGCGCTTTCTGTAAATAGGAAGGATCAAAAAATCCGAGCGAGAATCCCTTCTCTTTTTTCGAGCCGAGCCATTCGTCTGAGATTTGCTTCAGCTCCTCCAAAAACGCATCAGAAAATGGGGGATGATCCACATGGAAAGTATACTCCTCCCGCTCAAAGCGGTTATTGATTGCCCGAAGGCCGGCTTTTTTCTTCCCAGTCAAGGTAAATGTATTTAAATCTACATATGCTTCCTCGCCCAATTTAAAGAAGTTGTAGCCAAAATCGTGATACAGCGCCATGTCCTCTCGTTCAATTTGATAGAACAAAACACTGAATCCCTTCTGATGCGCTTCGTTTAGAAATTCTTCCAGCACGAGCGGGAATGATTCTCTTTGGCCAGATGGATCGCCAAGCACGACCAGCCTTCTGGCGATTTTCCCAAATAGAAGCAGTGCATTCCCATCGCTGGAAAAATAAAACCGCTTATCTCCAAGAAAACCGAGATGGCTCAGCGCGTTGCCGCCTTTTTCATTAAGAAACGCAGCAAGACGCTCAGGGTCAGCTTGCTCTCCGATCGGTTTCGTTCTCTTATGATAGACCACTGTAAATATAAAGAAGAACAGCGGCACAATGATGATCGCCATGATGGTTGCATGTGTAATATGCGAGGTGCTGTGGACGAAATATTCGTGACGCAGCACCTTCTTCATCCGGTCCCAAATAAAGCCCGCGATCAGATTGTAGTTAAAGAGCGCCACAGTAAACAGCGCCACAGCGAATATCAATTGTCCCAGTGTATAAGATGCCTGTTCGCGGACAAATTGTTTTTTCAATAGCACAAGCAATACGATAATCATCGGCAGTACGAATATCGCGCTGATGTTAAGCCCTTTTAAAAAGCTGAACACAAAGCCGCCGACAAGCGCTGTAATGGCCATCGTATAGGAACGTTTTGTCCGTTTATAAAGCTCGATCGGCAAAATCAGCAGAATGAGCGCTGAGCTTAAGGACAGGCCGTTGAACAGCAAAAGCGCCGGGCGCGGAATGTGCGGTATAACCGTCAGCCTGTCAATCGGCAAGGAAACTGAGGCCAGGACAATCAGACCTGCTACGAACACAATAAGGGAAAGCGAGCCTTGCAAAATTCTCACTAATACCGCACGCTGAACAACAAGCAGAACGTTTGTCGTCTCAATTGCCGGTGCGATGCGCGGGTTCGTTTCGAGCCGCTTCATTGTATTTTCCGTCAGGTCGCCGGCGGCAAAGAACAGTCCCAAGATAAATGGGATAAATGAGTAGGCGAGCCTGTACAACACAATAGAAGTAACGATGGCCTCTTGATGATAGCCAAGCTGCTCCATCCCCAGCAAAAATAAAAGGTCAAACGAGCCGAAGCCGCCCGGCACGAGGCTGATCATTCCTCCGATCGCCGCAATGACGAACACCCCGAACACATACCTGATATCTGCATGAATGCCCATAGCGAACAAAGCAAAATAGATGACGATCCCGGCCATGAGCCATTCAACAACTGAAGCTCCAATATATGCGAAAATCGGATTTTTCACTTTGTCCGCATTCTCTTCGTCCCCAGCTTTGCGGTCTTTTATTTTGGACACCGCCAAAGACAGCGGCAATATCAGCGCAAAACCGATAACGACCGCCCATAGCCAAGGCTTTTCATGAATCACTTCATCCACTGGCAGCACTCTCGCAGCGACGAAAATGCTGAAAACAGATAATCCGAGCAGCATAGATGATGTGAGCCAGGCGATTCCTTTCACGAGTGCCTTATGGTCTTTCGTATGCTCCTTATATAACATCATTCTTAACCCGACGCCGGCTAAACCGCCGAAGCCCAGCACATTATTAAATGAATTGGCGATCCAGGAAACCCTGAATACTTTTCCGTTTGTGATCGATAGGCGAAGTGAGTATTTCAGGACGTAATCATACAGCGACATGGCCGCAACAGCCAGCAAGCCGATCAACACAAGCATAAATAAGTCAGTTCGTTCCAGTCCGTTGATGACCATGAGCGTACGTTTGAATGACAGATTTGTCAGTTCTTTTTTCGATTGATAAATAACAAATAGCAAAACAGCAATAGGAAAAACGATTTTTAATATTGATAAAGCATTCTTTTTAATCAGCAATGGTCTCTCCAATCATATTCTAGTTCGATCCTCTCCCCCAATAATCTCCAACTCATTATACACTACCGTTATTTTTCGGACAAAGTCCCGCATGCGGTTTCTGCTCACTTTCTTTCAGGAGTGAAAATCGAGTAATATGGTAAGAGGAGTGAATGATGAGGAAGTGATGAAATGGAATATAATTTACACGATACAACAGTATTAAACGAAAACATTCTTTCATCGGAGGAACGGGAAATATGGGTGCTCTATATGAAAGTCTTAACGTCCGCCGGCCTCGGTGATGTGTCCGAGTGGATGAAGCTGGATATGAGCATGCCGCAAATGAAAGTGCTGATGCTATTAAACAACCATGGAACATTGAAAGTGAGCGACATTGCTGAAAAAATGGGGGCTTCCCTGTCCAATACAACTGGGCTGCTTGACCGCCTTGAGAAATCAGGGTTTGTCAAACGCTCACATTCTGAAGAGGACCGCCGCTCTGTAGTTGTTCAGTTGACAGAAAATGCGAAAAAGATTTTCCGGGGTTTGTATGAAAAAGGCCACCTGAAATTGAAGCGTTCATTAGAGCTGCTGTCCCCTGAAGAAAAGCAGGCTGTTTCCGAAGGGCTGTCTATCCTTTCAAGAGCATTAGAAAAAGCGAAAAAAGAATAAATCTGTAAGTCTGTCATCCGCAAACTGCGGGAGCAGGCTTTTTTTATTTGACATTTAGTTCATTTAAAATGAATAATATATTTCAAGTGAACTAAAAGGAGTTGACCAAAATGTCTGAAGCATTAACAGAGCAGAAAAGCCAAAAGTGGGCAATCAGCCTGTTTACGATTGGTGTATTTATGGCTGCGCTAGATAACGGAATTATTTCAGCTGCCTTAACAACGATAAACGAGTCGTTTTCCGTTTCTCCTTCCTGGGGATCATGGGGCATTACCCTTTATACGCTCGGTCTTAGCGTCAGTGTGCCAATCGTCGGAAAGCTTTCCGACCGCTACGGCAGAAAAAAACTCTTTCTCATTGAGGTTTGCCTGTTCGGACTTGGTTCTTTGCTTGTTGCTTTGAGCCAAAGCTTCCCGCTCTTTCTGATATCGCGGCTGATTCAGGCGCTTGGAGGCGGCGGGATTTTCATCATCGGCAGCTCTCACATTCTCGCGACCCTTCCAAAGGAAAAACAGGGGAAGGCGCTTGGGCTGCTTGGCGCAATGAACGGGATGGCCGCTGTGCTCGGGCCAAATATCGGAAGCTTTCTGCTTGATTGGACCGGGTCTTGGCATTGGCTATTTTTGATTAATTTGCCGATTGCCGTGCTATTGGTTGTTTTCGGCGCATACTTTATCGCGGAAACAAAAGCACCTGAAGCTAAGCGCCTCGACACGGCCGGAATCTTCTTTCTATCCCTGTCGATTTTAGCCGTGATGTACGGCATGACGAACCTTGACGGGGCAAATCTCTTACACAGCTTGGGGAATCCGGAGGTTTATGGATGTATTATTTTTGGCATACTCTGTTTTGCAGCGCTTATCTCGTATGAAAAGAGAGTTGAAATGCGAGGAGGCGATCCCATTTTGGCGTATTCTCTGCTGCGAAACCATATGTTTCAGCGCACGCTTATCATCGGTTTGTTATCCGGGGGGCTCTTGGCGGCAGTCATTTTTATCCCGTCATATGTCGAGCAGTATTTGGGTGTCCCTGCCGCAAAAGCAGGCTATTGGATGACACCGCTTGCGTTGGCTTCCGGAATCGGCGCTTGGCTTGGCGGAGCGCTTACCGACAAAAAAGGTCCTGTAAAAACCGTTATTCTTTCGGGAATCATCTCATGTGCGGGGTTTGCTTTATTTCCGCTCTGGGTGACGGAAAAATGGGAGTTTGTGATCGCAAGTGTGGCAGCTGGGATCGGTTTTGGCTTTCTGTTAGGCGCTCCGCTGAACGTCCTTGTATCAGAAGCGGCAAAAACAAATAAGGGTACAGCTCTTGGCACGCTTTCATTAGTAAGGCAAATTGGACTGACCTTGGCGCCTACTCTTTATGCAGGTTTTATCACAGCCGGGTTTGACCAAATAGGTGATGAGATCAACAGCCGCTTATCGGACAGCGGATATTCAGAAAAGGCGATGCAGATGATTCCGGAGATCGACAGTTCTGATGTTTCTTCTTTACAAGAACAAATCGAACGCATTCCCGTTCCTGAAGTCAAAACCGCGATAAGCGACGCCATTCATGCGAGTGTCGCCAGCGGCTATGATCATTTATATGCAACGGCTGCTGTGATCTCACTTCTGGTGATTGCTGCTATCAGTATTCCGGCTTTCCGCCGGCAAAAGCGTTAAGACCACCCCATCCGTCTGGAAAGCTCCGTAATATGAGCGATATGGTGATGTGAGTGCCAGACATACAGGCCGAGCGCGTTCTCCAGGGTAATGATCTCCTTTGTATCAGGGTGATAAAATCCGCGCTTAAATTGCTGATCCGTCAGAGTGCGGAGCAGAGCCGTCCATCTTCCGTGAAGCTCCTGCAAAAGCGCGAGTGAGCCGCTCGGATCTGCCGTTTTCGAGTCTTTTAGCTCCGACCATGCTTTTTCATCATACGGACGGATAGCCGGTGTCTCTTCCGTCAAGCTCAATTTAAAACGAATATAGCTGTTCATATGACTGTCAGCCAGATGATGAATAACTTGCCGAACGGTCCATCCACCGTCCCGGTACGGTGTGTCAAGCTGGCTGTCCGTCATGCCTTCTACAGCTTGCTTCAATTTTGCCGGCACTTCTTCAAGTACTTGAATCCATTTATCTTTTTGCTCCTTCGATATGGATTCCCTCGGCTTGTATTCTCCTATTGGGTAGCTTAAGTTGTCTGTTGTCATGCATGTTCCCCCTTCTTTTCACTCTTCTCCTTTATTTTACAAGAAAAAGATTGTATATTGTGTCTTTTTCCCATACAATAAAAACGACACTAGTGTCATTTTAATAATCAGGAGGATGAATCATGGAAAAACCGTTGTTTCGCAATCAAAAAGGGCTGATGACACTGTTAGCCTCGCAAACCATTTCTTCACTTGGAGACTGGCTTCACATTTTGGCCGTGCTAACATTAGCCGCTTTTCAGCTTCATGCTTCTCCATTAGATATGTCGCTTTTAATGATGTCGTTTGCTTTGCCTGTCATTGTACTCGGACCTGTATCGGGTCTGCTTGCCGACCGTTTTGACAGAAAAACGATCATGTTTCTGTCTGAAATCGGACGTGCCCTCACCGTTATCAGCTGCGTTTATGTCAGTGAGCTTTGGCAGCTTTACGTATTGCTATGCCTTCAGAGCTGTTTTTCTTCACTTTTTTCACCTGCTAAAAACGGAAAGCTTAAGGAATTGGCTCCGGAAGCACACATTCAGCAGGCTGTTTCCGCCAGCAGCATCATTGATAACAGTGCAAAAATCTTCGGCCCTGCCCTTGGCGGCATGCTGATCGCTGCTGTCTCTATACATTCTGTTTTCTATATTAACGCCGGCGCCTTTCTTCTTTCCGCTGTCATTTTGTTTTTCCTCCCCAAAGATGCTTTTTTACAAAAAGCCAATACACCTCAAGAAAAAACATCAGCACTTGCTTCTATTAAAGAAGGCCTTCAGTATTTGAAACGGATGCCGCTTCTTTTAATAGGCTTACTCACAGCTTGCGTCGTTCTCTTTGTTTTGCAGATTGGTGATTCCCAGGCTATCATTCTTATCCGTTCTTTTTCAGGCGCTCCGCCTGAGCTTGCAGGCTGGTGCATGGCCGTCAGCGGAGCCGGCATGCTCCTTACGGCGGCAATTGCCGGCAGACGGCGAATCACCTCTTATTTTCTTTATTTCTCAGCTGGGACCTTTCTGCTTGGACTAGCAACTGGAGGCGTGCCATTTCTGAGCGGAATGGGAATTGCCGGCATTGCTCTTTTTATTTTCGCTTTTTTCATCATGGGAGCGGCTTTTGGTCTGGTCCATATTCCATTTCAAATTCTCGTGCAAACAACAGTGCCGGTTGATTACAGCGGCAGGGTGTTTGGCGCCATTCAGAGCGCGACAACCCTCGCCTCCATCCTCGGCATGGCGGGCGGAGGCATGCTGGCGGAATGGATCGGTGTTTCACTTGCTTTTCTTGTCTGTGGCTGCTTGCTGATCTTGATTGGGTTGATTACACTTGTAGGTAAGAAAGTTTCAGAAAGCAGGCGATATCTTGTCACCAAAAGTAACAAAGGAGCACAAGGATAAACGACAGACAAAGATTTTAGAGGCTGCCAAAACGGTTTTTAAACGTAAAGGATTCGAATTAACGACGATGAAGGACGTTGTAGAAGAGTCAGGTTTCAGCCGGGGCGGTGTCTATCTTTATTTTTCAAGCACTGAGGAGATGTTTCGCCGCATTATTGAAACAGGGCTGGATGAAGGACTCCGAAAGCTTGATAAATCAGCTGAACACCAAAGTGTTTGGTCCGCCATTTCAATCTATTTGGATGAACTGACTGAGGGCCTGCGTGATGTAGCAGATACGCTGGCGCCGGTGCAATTTGAATATTTAGTGACATCTTGGCGGAATGAGGAACGTAGGCAGTATTTGGAGAAAAGGTATGATCTTTTTGTGGAAAGATTTTCAAAGCTATTGCAAAAAGGGATCGATCAGGGAGAGTTTCAGCCGCTTCAGCCTCTTGCGACTATCGCCAAGTTTTTCCTCAATATGAATGACGGCATCATTCAAAACGCCCTGTATTTCGATGAAGAAAAAGCTGATGTATCTGGACTTGCTGAGTCTGCAAAACTATATTTAAAAACAGTTCTGCAAGCGGATGAGAAGTAAAGAAACGCGGCAGGATCCCCCCTGCCGCTTGTTTTTCACCCTGCGTGATCACGCACTTCGACTGTTACCTTCTTCTGTTTTGGCTGATAAATTTTCCCCACAAATAAATACCCATATTTGAACTTATTCAGCGCCCATGAGGTCAGAATCGGGCCGGCTGTGCACACGGCAAACAACAGGAGAACAGCCGGTACGGCAGGAATTTCGGGCATATTCAAAAGCAACACGTAGCCTATAATCATAAAATAGGCATGAAGCAGATAAATCGAAAAGGAATAGTTGCTGATAAACATCATGATTTTCGGCACATGCTTCATTTTGGAAAACAAGTGAAAACACAGGAAAATCATGCTTGTTGAATACAGCATGATATCAGGCCGCTTCGAGCTGATCATGCCGATTTCACCGACATAAGAAACAGTGACAACCAGCGCCCCAGAAGCAATTGCGGCGCCGTACACCACCCAGCGGTATTGGTTCAGCAGCGCTAAAAAACGCTTGTATTCTTTTCCGCAATAGTAGGCTAGACAAAAGTAGAAAAGCCAGCCTGCGAACGGAACCCAGAAGAACGGAAATGCCCCGCCCTCTTCAGAAGCAGGAGCCGGGCTGGCTGCGGAGAAATAGCCTAAATAAGCGGCTGTCACCACAAATGAGATAGACAGCACCCATTTCGGCGATGCTTTTTTCAAGTACTCATGAAACATCATATGCAGCATGTAAAATTGAAAGATGACGAGAATGAAGTATCCGATAAAGTTTCCTAAGAAAACGTTCGCTAGATATTTTTGCACAAACGCGAGAAAGGTTACCTCTCCCCCCATCGCACTGGTCATCAGCAGCGCATCGATGGCCGCGATAAATAAAAAAGGAACAAAAATCACTTTTCCCCGCTTCTTTAAAAAACCGTCAGGCACCCCATCAGGATAAGAACGGGCCAGTAAAAATTCAGAGATGAAAATAAAAGCGGGCGTGCTGAACATCAGGAGTGTGCGGAAAGAATCAACAGTGTGAGAAATATCTGCAAGAGCTTCTGCCTGAAGCATCAGGACCATTGAAATGATATGGAGCAAGACGACACTTAAGCACGAAATGCAGCGGATCATAAAAATTTCTTTAATTTGCATAACAGCGCTCCTTTTATTTCAAATTGATAGAAATCGATGGTTGTACCTTAACATGTCCGCTCTATTTGAAAAAGTGCCTGATGTCATAAATTGACGTATGCATGATAGACTAAGGTCATAAGACCCTATGGCTTTCTCAGACGAAAAAACCCACTGTAACGGAGGCAGCAGGTTGTTTTTTGAAGATATTAATTTGTATTGAGGCCTCCGCCATTCAGCCCTTCTTTGATATAGCCGTTCACTTGGCTATTAGAGAGCAAGCCAATATGACCGATGCCATAAAGCTGGATGTTTCGCGCTCCTTGTAACCGAGACAAGCTATTGATTACAATTTGATCATTGAGACTGTAAATAGATGTATAGAGGATCTTTTGATTAGGGTCTGTGCCCGGCAGCGCCGTTGATGATACTAAACCATTAGCCCCTCCAAGCGTTACGACATTTTGAATCTTATTGCCTCCGCCTAAATATTTAATATAGTACAGCGTATTGGCGCCTCCCATACTATGAGCCACAATATCTACTTTTTTTGCCCCCGTCTCTTTTAAAACACGGTCAACATATGAAGCAAGCTGCGGGCCGTTATTTAGGTTATTTCCTGTTTTATCATAAAAATCAATTGCGTACAGTTTGTTGCTTTGCCAGCCTTGAGAAATTAAGTAGTTTTTAATAGCGAAAAAGTTGTATGATGCACCACTTATTCCATGAACAAGAACGACAGGATTATGTACTGATTCAGCTTTTGCGCCAGACGGCGGAGCGGCTAAAACAGATAGAATCAGCGATAAACAAATAATGAATGCCATAAGTACTTTTTTCACGTTTATTCCCCCTTAACATGTTTATACCACCAATTTCCTATTATACATAAAAAATCAATATGGTTAATATTTTTTCTGAAAATTAAATTTAAATCTCTTTTATATGACGGAGATAAATCGGATACCTTCTGACAAACCTTTTATCTTCATTTCCAAAGAGCCCGGTTGTGTTCCCTTCCTCCCTTTTCTATAATAAGGGGAATAGGCAGTTAGAATCACAGTTGAGCACCGGCTCATCTGTTTTGCGAAACAGCCAGACACGGAGGATAGCATGAGAGTATTAAAATACGCCATATTAGGGCTTTTGCGAAAAGGCGAATTGAGTGGATACGATATTACGAGTTATTTTAAAGAGGAGCTCGGCCAGTTTTGGAGCGCCAAGCACAGCCAGATTTACCCTGAGCTCAAAAAGCTGACGGATGAAGGATTTATCACGTTTCGGACAACGATTCAGGGCACAAAGCTGGAGAAAAAGATGTACACCCTGACAGACAGCGGAAAGCAGGAACTGCATGACTGGCTGATCCGCCACCAGCCGATACCCGAGACGGTGAAGGATGAATTTATGCTGAAGGCTTATTTCATTTCTTGTCTATCGCGCCAGGAGGCTTCTGATTTGTTCAAAGACCAGCTGCAAAAACGACAAGCCAAGCTTTCTGACTTACAGGGAAGCTATGAAAAGCTTATGGCTTCAGCAGAGCCGATGTCATTTTCTTCACCGGACTTCGGCCACTATCTTGTGCTGACGAAAGCGCTGGAGCGGGAGAAAAATTACGTTTCTTGGCTGGAATCAATTTTAGCTATGATAGATAAGGATTAACCGCAGTTCAGGCTACACCCATACGAATGTACCCACATGCAAAAAAACATCTGCCTAAACGGCAGATGTTTTTTAGGCTCGGAGCGCCTTAAGCCCCGCTGCGAAAGTGATTGCTGCAAAAGCAAGCAAGATGCCGCAGATTCCGAGAATATCTGTGACGCGGGCACCGTTAGCGATAATCTCCGTCAGCCCGCTCATCGCCCACTTTTGCGGAAGAAATTCAGCGATGGATTGCATAAATTTCGGTTCAATGTCGATCGGCCAATACATCCCGCTCACCATACATGTTGCGATGACGAACAAGTTGCCGAACGCAAGCTGCTGTTCTGGCGTTCTGACATTGGCCGCAATCATCAATCCAATGCCGACAACGGTCAATAGAAAAAGCGACACCAACACCATAACCGCAGCCGGATTCCCCCAGTTGATGCCAAACAGCCAATGGGTTGCGAGAAGCAATATGCCAAATTGAATCCAGCCAATGACAAAGAAGGACAGCACATACCCAGCACCGATTTCGGCTCGGCTGACAGAGGCTGTAAGCAATCTGGACCATACGCCGTTTTTTCTTGCTTCTAAAATGGTTCCAGCCGCTCCCATCATGGTCAGCATGACAAACAGGATGGAAAAACCTGCTGCTCTGGAGGCTGTGTCACTTGCTTCCGCACCCTCTTTTTTATCACTGAGCGTCTGTCGTTTTACAGCCGGAACTGTATCTTCATGTTTTTTGGCGAAAACGGTTTTATACGCAGCCTTCCAGTTCTCTCCCGCTGTCTGCGATGCCGTTTTTGCCGCGGTCACCTGAATATTGAGCGTTGCCAATGTGCTTTCTGCATATTGTTTGACCATCGGCGCTTCCGACAGCTCAGGGCCGTGACGGAAAATCAGCTCAGGATGTTTGCCTTTTTCCAGCTGTGTCTGGAACGAGCGGGAAATGACGATGATCCCGGCAATTTTCTTTTGTTTCAGCTTTTCTGACGCTTTGTTTTCAGACACGTTTTCGAATGTATACATATCATCGTGTGCCTTCAGCTGCCGAATATAATGCTGTGAGAGAATCGTATCGTCCTGATCAACGATTGCAAGCCGCACCTTATCATCATTGCCGCCGAGCATACTCCCAAATACAAAGGTAAGCAAAAGCGGGGCAGCAAACATGATCAAATAGTTCTGTGGCTTCTTAAAAATGAGAGAAAGCTCAATGCCGCAAATGGCTATGATTTTTTTCACCTTTTGTACCCTCCTTATCTTGTATGAAGCCGTCTGATACCAATTACAAGTGAACAAAGGCCGATCGCCGCAAAAAGAAGCACAGGCTTTTGAAGGTCAGACCAGCCTCCTCCTTCCATTAAAGAAAGAAAGCCGTCAAGCGCCCAGCGATTTGGCACCGCTTTGGATACAGACTGCAAGACGTCCGGAAATTGATACAGCGGCAGCATGGATCCGCCGAGAACCGCAAGCAATTGAATGCCGAAGCCGCCTATCGCATCTGCAGTTTTCATATCGCTGATGCACGACGCAAGCAGCATTGAAATACCAGATACAGCTGCGGCGTAAGAAAGCCCGAGTACACTCACGAACAGCAGATTACCGCCCCAGTCCACACCAAATACATTGATTGTGACGATCAGAAATATGAAAAATTGTATGATGGCAAACAGATACGTCCCAAGCCATTTTCCGAAGAGAATGACGGATTTTTGCGCAGGCGTCATCAGCATTCTGGCAAGCGTCTCCGTATCCTTTTCCTGTAAAAACGATTTCGCCCCGACTGTGATATGAAACAGCATAAACATGCAAAGCATTGCCGCCGAATAGTATTGAAAACTGGTAACGGCTTTGCTGCCGACAGATTTTTCCGCACTAGTAAGCTTGTCACCTGTTTCTTTTTCTAGCGTCTTTGCCAGCTTTTCTGCAAACTGTGCAGGGTCAAGTTTTCCTTGCTTTACAGCTTCCGTTTTGCTGATGTAGTCCATTGAGGCTGACGCGGCTTCCTTTACCGCTTTATATTGTTCTATAAAAGAGCTTGCAGCTGTTTCGATGATGGAACTTTTCAATGTTTGATCAGGAGCGGCATAAACAACAGCTGAGGTTTTGCCGGCTTCCCAATGGTTCGGGATGACGATGCCTACATCGATTTTCTTTTCATCAATCAGCTTCTTCATCTTGTCTTCGCTGCCGGCTTTTGTGGCCTTTATCGACTTCATTTTTTTGAGAACATCTTTTGTAAACATGTTCGCTGCATCTGACTGGTCTGATTGAATGTAGCCGACTTTGATGTCATCAATCCGGCTGCCTCCGTCAACAACTGATCCGAGCGCCGCGCCTAAAATACATGTTAGGATGAGCGGCATTAGGATAAGCAGCATAAATCCTTTTCTGTCCGTGATTCTGATTTTGACATCTTTCCAGGCGATCCATATGCTTTTTTTCATAGCCGTCCCTCCTAATCCCGCAACGTGCGGCCGGTCAGATTCAGAAACAGGCGCTCCAGATTCGGTTCCTGCACCTGAAGGGACAGCAGGTTTATATGATGAGCAGCAGCTTTAGCAAGCAGGCTGGTGACGACTTTCTCATGATGAGCCGCAGAAATGTCAATTTTGAGCTCTGACTCTTGGACTGTTACATCATTCACATGAGCCAGGGAACGGATCGCCAAAAGAAACGCTTCATCGATCCCGCTGACCGTGAGCTGAATGATGGTATCGCCCCCAAGGCGGCTGCACAAATCAGTTTTTGTGCCAATCGCAATCATTTCCCCCTGATCAATTATCCCGATCCGGTCGCATAAAAACTCAACTTCTTCCATGTAATGACTCGTATAGATCACCGTCATGCCCGTTTCGTTGAGCTGTTTGACCGTTTCTAAAATGTGATTTCTCGATTGAGGGTCAATACCGACAGTCGGTTCATCCATAATCAGCAGCTCGGGCTTATGCATTAAAGCCGCACCGATGTTGATTCTTCGTTTCATCCCCCCGGAGAACGTTTCAATCTTATCTTTAGCCCGCTCAGTCAGACCGACATATTCAAGGACCTCAGCCGATCTTTTTTTGGCCTCACCGTGCGTAAGTCCGTACATTTTCCCCCAAAACATAAGATTCTCATGAGCCGTCAGCGTCGGATATAATGCAATTTCCTGCGGAACAATGCCGATTTTTTGTTTCGCTTTGGCCGTTTCTTTTCCGATGACATAGCCGCCCACCGTGATGTTCCCGCTGTCATGCGGCACAAGGCCGGAAATCATCGAGATGGTTGTGGACTTCCCCGCACCGTTTGGCCCGAGCAGACCGAACGACTCCCCCTTTTGGAGGGAAAAAGAAATGCCTTTCACGATTGTTTTTTTTCCGTATGCCTTTTTGATGTTTTCTGCTTGCAGCACGTCGTCTCACTCCTTTTTTTGATCCATTGCCATTGTAGAAGAAAGAAAGGCGTGCGGCATGTAGCGGCAGATAGAACATAGGGCATGAAAAAAAGGCCTGTAAAAGGCCTTTTCAGAGAAGCGTATATGCAAAACGTCATATGTCAAAAGACAGATACACCATATCTGACCGAGTAAATGGCGGCTTGGGTTCTGTCCCTGACAGCCAGCTTGCTGATAATATTTGAAACGTGGTTTTTGACTGTGCCTTCTGTAATGTAAAGCTTTTCGGCAATTTCTTTGTTATTCAGCCCGTACCCCAGCTCAGCCAGAACTTCGATTTCGCGCTCGGTCAGGTCGAGCAGCTCGTTAGGTTTTTCTATCTCATTTATTCCTTTCAGCTGTTTTTCACGCTTCCATTCATTCAGCATTTGGGCAGTCAATTCCGGCGGAAGCACCATTCCGCCAGAATGAACTGTCATCACTGCTTTTACAATCGTATCTGCAGACATATCCTTCAGCAGATACCCGCTTGCTCCTTCTTCAAGCGCTTCAGCAATCAGCGCTGAATCCTTAAAGGTTGTCAACATCAAAACCTTTACGCCGGGCAGCGAGCTTGTGATTAATTTTGTTCCCTCCACCCCGTTGGAAACCGGCATGCGGATGTCCATTAACACGATATCCGGCTCCAGCTCTTTCGCCTTTTCGAAGGCTTCCTGTCCGTTTCGCGCCGTTGCGATCACATCGAGCTCTTCTCTGAGCTGGAGCAGGGATGCCAGCCCTTCTCTGACGATATCCTGATCGTCGGTAATGATGATCTTAATCATGATAAACTCTCCTTTTGCTGTACGGGCCTGAAGCTCCATTTTTTATTGGCAAGTGAAAATTCTGCATTCACAGTAAATCCTTGATCCTGTTCGCTTTCAAAGCGGATCATTCCGCCATGTTCCGCTGCCCGCTTTTTCATATTCAAGAGACCAAAACCAAGTGCTGCCTCGGGATTGCCTTTGCCGTCATCCTTAATGACAAGGCTGATGCTGTCCGTTGTGCAGGCAAGCTGTATCGAACAGGCTGCGGCGCCGCCGTGCCGTTTGGCATTGGTCAGTGCTTCCTGCACCGTTCTGATCAGGGTCGGATGGAGAGACAGCGGGATGATTGCAGGATCACCGCTGACCGCAAATTCTGTTGTGACTCCTGCATTTTTGCAAAAGTCCTCTGTCAGCTGTTTCAGCGATTCGATTAGCGAACGATCGTTTTCAGTTTGCAGAGTGCGTACTGATAAGCGGACATCATCAAGCGCTTCACGGGCAAGTGTTTCACAGACACCTACTGTCTCATCCGCTTTTTGGCTGTCTCTTTTTTGCCATTCACGCAAAAGCTGCAGCTGGACGAGAAGGGCCGTCATTTTATGCCCCACTGTATCATGGATTTCCCGCGCCATTCTGTTCCGCTCGTAAATGGCAGTCAGCTCTTCAACCTGCTTCGCATATAAATGGAGCTCCTGATGTGCAGCAGACAGCGCCAGATGGGACTCCGTCAGTTCCTGAAACTGCTGTTTTGCCGTATCCTGCGCATCCAACAGCTTGCGGATTAATTTGCCCACGACACCGCAGAAGACAACGAATGTCATGCTAGTCAAATGATCAATGACAAATTCATTGCCGAACATCGCATATGTACGGATGAGGACGGTCAAAAATAAAATAGAGGAAAGACATAAGACAGACCATGCTGTTCTTTTAGGAAACCCCCGCAGAAAAAAGGCGACCGCAACCGGACAAAGCATAATAATGAACAAACCTGTGCCGGGAAAGATAAATCCGAACGAAAAGCCGATTGCAATATCAATCAGGCAGAACCAGATGGCATTTGTCTCTTTTGTCAGCAAAACATGATTGGCTGCATACATGGCAGCACCTGCTGCTATAAATACATATCCAAACCAGTTATCCTCTTTCACAATGGACAGATACATTAAACAGCTCACCATCAAGGTGAACATTCTCGTAAAAAAAAGAGCTTTCACGCTCATCACTCCCGATACCCAATTCCCTTCTTATCATACCTGCCTCAGGGCATTTTTGACAGGAGTTTCTGGAAAATAAAAAATCCCCCTGCCGTTATTTCGGCAAGGGGATTGCAGTTAAATCACAAATGTAATATAGGCGCCGGAAACAGGGTCTTTCACACGAAAGCTGTTTTCCGTCTCTTCAATCGAATACCCGGCATGTTTGACTCGGTTTGCCACCAAATCCAGCTCCTCTTGGTGAGGCAGGACAACAGTGTAATAATCTAGTCCGCTGGCATTTGTCGGTTTAGGCGGCGCATTTCTTCCCGCCCAAATGTTTAAGCCGATATGATGGTGGTACCCCCCGGCTGAAACGAAGAGGGCGGACATGCCCGCATAGTTTCCGACAATGTCAAAGCCCAGTACATCTGTATAAAACGCCTTTGCTTCTTTCAAATCACTGACATGCAGATGAATATGTCCGATGATTGTATCGTTCGGAAGCGATGTTTTCCGCTCATCTCCTGCCTCTTCCAGAAGGCCCTCAATGTCAACAGCGGTTGTCGTCATGACATAGTTTCCTTCCCGATCACGCTGCCACGTGCTGCGGGGGCGGTCAGCGTACATTTCAATGCCGTTTCCGTCAGGATCAGACAGGTAGAGCGCTTCGCTGACAGCATGGTCTCCATGTCCGATAGCAATGCCGTGTTCAATTAGGCGGGCGAGCGCGATCCCAAGTTCTTTCCTGTCCGGAAGAAGAATCGCAAAGTGATAAAGGCCTGTCACAGACCGTTCAGGCAAGACGACAGCGCTCGGATTTTCTTCAAGAATAAGCAGTACGCGTTTCCCGTCAGCCGTTAATTCCGCTTGGCGATCCGTCTTTTTTAAGACTTGAAAACCGATGACGTTACAGTAGAACTGAAGCGAACGCTCCAGACTGCGAATTGTGAGTTTGGCATAGCCAATGTGTGTATCCTCATGAATGCTGGTCATGCTGCATGCCTCTTTTCTTATGCTGAAACGTTTCCGTTCTTTTTTCCTTTAAACACAAATGGGTCCAGCGCCAGGAATCGACTTCCAGTAAGCGCCAGGTGAATGGATGTCAAAAGCAGAAGGTAATCAAATTCTGCATTGCCCATGAATGGCGCTTTCAGCTTAACAGTGATGATGGCGCCGATCAGTGTAAGAGCGAACAGTACACCGACAATACGTGTAGCCAATCCGAAGAAGACAAGCACTCCGCCAATCAGTTCAATCGCTGCGATGACATACGCCATAAAGCTTGGAAGGCCTATGCTGCCGAAAAATTGGATGGTGCCCTCCATTCCCTGAAACTTTGATAAACCGTGAACAAAAAAGATAATACCTGTAATAACTCTTAAAAGTAATGTGCCAATTTCAAATGATTTATTCATTTTATCCTCCTTGATAAATGTTATCACTTACTTAATGTAAGCTAGTATATATACATAACTTGTTTACGTCAAGTAATTTTGTTACATTTTACGAAAATGAAATAAAAGTACTATAAATCTGTAACAAAAAAGACCTCTGTGCAGGACAAAGGTCTATTTCTCAAATTGGCTTTCATATAAGTCACTGTAAAATCCTTTTTGCCGAATCAGCTCGTCATGGCTGCCTTTTTCAATCATTTCACCGTCTTTTAGCACCACAATCTGGTCCGCTCTTTGAATGGTGTTCAGCCTGTGGGCAATGATGACACTTGTTCTTCCTTCCATTAAACGGGCGAGCGCTTCTTGAATGTTGACTTCTGTTACGGTATCAATGTTGCTTGTCGCTTCATCCAAAATGAGAAGAACCGGATCGGCAAGCACCGCCCGCGCTATAGAAATCAACTGCTTCTGTCCTTGACTGATGCCCGAACCGTTTTGCGTCAGCACGGTGTCATACCCTTTTGGCAGCCTTTCAATAAAACTATGGGCATTCGCTGTTTTTGCAGCGGCTTCGACTTCCTGATCAGAAGCATCGAGCCTGCCATAGCGAATGTTTTCTCTGATCGTTCCCTGAAATAAGAAAGAATCCTGAAGAACAAACCCCATGTTTTTTCTCAGGCTTGCTCTAGTAAGGGTTTTAATATCTGTACCGTCGATTAAAATTTTTCCTTCGTTAGGCTCGTAAAAACGGGCGAGAAGATTAGTGACGGTTGTCTTCCCCGCCCCCGTCGGTCCGACAAACGCGATGGACTGCCCTGCAGGCACGGTAAACTGTAAATGCTTCAGTGTCTGCTGCCCTTTATCGTAACCGAAGGACACATCCCGGAATTCAATGCTGCCTGTTTGGATGGGCTGATGCACGGCGTTCTTTTCATCCTCGCGCTCTTCTTTTTCATCAAGCACGTCAAACACCCGTTCAGCGCCGGCGATTGCGGACAGCATCGTATTAAACTGGTTGGCCAGATCGTTTAAAGGGCGTGTAAATTGTCTTGAATACTCGGCAAAGACAACGATGGAGCCGATCGAGATCCAGCCTTTCAGCGCAAACAAACCGCCGATTGCCGCTATCATTGTAAAACTTAAGTTATTCAAAGAGTTCATGACCTTCGGGATAAACCCGGAAATCGTCTGCGCCCAAAAGCCCGACGTCTTGAGTGCAGCGTTTTTTTCGAGGAATTCAGCAGTAATCTGCTTCTCACGTGAATATGCTTTGATGACCTTTGCGCCTGAAACAGATTCCTCAATATACCCATTCAGATCACCAAGGTTTTTCTGCTGTTCTTTAAACAGCTTTCCCGTTCGGTTGGTGATCCATTTCAGGCTCGCTGCCATCACCGGAATAATGGTCAGCGTAATCAATGTAAGGAGCGGGCTCATGTACAGCATCACCGCAATCGTCCCGACAAAGGTGATCACGCTTGACAAAATTTGAATGACTGACGTGTTTAAGGTAGAACTGACATTTTCGATGTCATTCGTCACCCGGCTCATCAGCTCGCCGTGCCGCTGTTTATCAAAAAATGGAATCGGCAGCTCATGCAGATGGGTGAACAATTCGCTTCTCATTCTGAAAACCGTGCCCTGCGAGATCGTAATCATCCAATAGTTTTGAAACCAAAGCGACAGGGACTGAATGATATAGATAGCGAGCAGAAGAAGCAAAACAGGAATCAAGCCGCTGACCGTTTTCCCGACGATAAAATGGTCGATGGCCTTTCCGATCACAAAGGGACCAAGGAGCCCGAATATGGCGCTGATGACAACCATCAGCATGACAAGTATGAGCAGTCCTTTTCTTTCAGCCAAGTAAGACCAGATTCGTCTCAGTGTGCCCTTTGTATCCTTTGCTTTCGCCCGCTTTTTCGCGCCTTCTTTTTTGTCAATTGGCAGTTTGGGATATTGGAAAGGCTTGCGGATGTCTTTTAGCATGACTCGCTCCCCTCCCTTCCGAATTGTGACTCGTAAATGCGCTTGTATAACTGAGATTCAGAAAGCAGCTCACTGTGAGTGCCTTTTTCAATCAGTTCGCCGTCCTCAAGCAGCAAAATCTGATCAGCTTTCATCGCCGTGGTCATTTTTTGTGTAATGATCAAAGTTGTGCAATGGTATGTGCTGATTGCTTCAAACAGCTTCGCCTCCGTTTGCAGGTCAAGCGCGCTTGTGCTGTCATCTAAAAGAAGGATAGCCGGTTTTCGAATCAGCGCCCGCGCAATGGAAATTCGCTGCTTTTGGCCGCCGGACAGGTTGACGCCTCTTTGCCCCAAAACAGTGTCATATCCATTTGGGAGCTTCAAAATCGTTTCATGAATTTGCGCATGTTTGGCCGCATCCATTATTTCATCTAGTGAAGCATTTTCTTTGCCCCAAGCGATGTTTTCTTTGATTGTGCCGGAAAACAAGAGGACTTCCTGCGGTACATATCCAATTTGCCTGCGCAGCCCTTCAGCCGGAAAATCTTGAACCGGCTTTTTATCTATGTAAATGCGGCCTGAATCCGGCTGATAAAGCCGCGGAATGAGCTGAAAAAGCGTGGACTTGCCCGAGCCCGTCGCACCGAGAATCGCGATCGTTTCTCTTGGCTTTGCGGAAAATGAGACATTCCTGAGCGCTTCTCTGTCCATTTCAGGATAGCGAAAGGATACATGCTGAAACTCAATCCGTCCTGACAAACGATCAGATATGGTGCCTTCCTCCCGCTCGTCGCCTTCTGTTTCAAGCACCTCACCGATTCTATCCCCTGAAGCCTTCGCCCGGGTGAAAATCATAATCAAAAACGGAAACATCGAAAGCGCGCCTGTAATTCGTGTTGCGTAGTTAATTATCGCAACAACATCGCCAACCTGAGTGCTTCCGCTCGTAATACTGTAGGACCCCGCCCACAAAATCAAAAGGATGCAGAGATTCATCAAAAGCATCAGTACAGGCATCGTGAATTCCACAAGCTGAAAGGCCGAAACCGTTTTTTCCATCAGCCTTGTGTTGGCTTTGATAAATCGTTTGACTTCGTGGCTTCTGCGAAGCAGCGCTTTGATCAGCTTGATTGCGATTAAATTTTCCTGCATGATGGTGTTCACTTGATCCAGCCTTTTCTGCACTGAGCGGAACAGTGCCCCGCCTTTCCTTAATACCCATAGCAAAAACAAGATCAGGATCGGAATGGTCACAAGCAGAAAAAAGCCGAGCTTCACATTAACGGCAAGCGACAGCACAATGCCGCCTGCAATCATTAAGGGAGCCCGCAGCATAAACCGCAAACTCATAAAAATCATATTTTGAACCTGTGTGACGTCGTTTGTCAGCCTTGTAATATAAGAAGAGGATGAAAACTGTCCAAATGTGGAATAGGAGAAGGACTGGATTTTTTGAAAAAGCCCTTTTCTCGTATCATAGGAAAAGCTTTGGCTGACATGGGCGGCATAAAAGGAATTCAGCATCCCCGCCGCAAAGGATAACACGGTCAGCCCGATCATGACCGTGCCCCATATCCATACATGCCGCAGATCTTGCTTCAATATCCCATCGTCGATGATTTTTGCAATCAATAAAGGCTGCATCAGTTCAACTGCAAGCTCCGTCAGCATAAGAATCAGAGCAATTCCCGCCAGCAATGAATATGGTTTTAAAAACGACAAAGCCTTTTGCATGTAAAAGCCTCCAAACCCCTTTTTACTCGATTGTCTCTTTCTTTACTTTACTATGGCGGTCTTTTTGACGGCAAACGAAAACCCTCCCGAAAAGGAGGGCTGTCTTTATTGATTTAATATTTTTTCCACACGCTCCCGCATCTGCGGTACGCTTAATCCGATAATCACCTGAAACGCCTTCCCGTTCCTGACGACGCCGTGTGCGCCAAGCGCGCGGAATACGCTGTCGGGTTCAACCTTTGTTTCATCCTTGACACTGACTCTGAGGCGGGTGGCGCAGTTTGTGACTTCAGTGATGTTGTCTTTTCCGCCCAGCGCTTCAATATACAGAAAAGCGGTGTCATCAGCCGTTTCAGCAGCGGAGGCCGTTTCATCCTTGTTTTTTCGTTCTCTGTATTCCTTTTTCGAATATAGCTTTGTTTCCTGCTGTTCATCCTTTTCCCGTCCTGGTGTAGCGATATTGAATTTGAGGATTAAAAATCTGAAGACGAAAAAATAAATTGCTGTAAACGAGAGCCCGATCAAAATTTGATACACATATGTCATACCGTGGCTGCCAAAGAGCGGAATCCAGTTCAAGGTTACCGCCTCAATCAGTCCGCCTCCCATATTTCCGACGACGCCGGCCATATACATAACTGTCGACATTGTGGCGGCAAGCACGGCGTGAACCGCAAATAAGAAAGGTGAAATGAATAAGAACGTAAACTCAATCGGCTCTGTAATACCGGCGACAATCGCTGTCAGTGTGACAGGAATCAGCAGCCCTGCGACGAGTTTTTTCTTTTCCTTTTTGGCTGTCACATAAAAAGCCAGGGCGATACCCGGAATACCGAAGATTTTCGAGTTGCCGTGAAGCGCGAATCCGCCTTGCGGAAAGAGCTCCTTCAGCGGTTTGGCGCTTTGCGAATATTCGCCAAGATGCTGTGCCCAATACGTGACGATCCCGCCTTCTGCTACAGCCGGGCCATAAATAAACGGCGTGTAAATAAAGTGATGAAGGCCGGTCGGAATTAAAATCCGTTCCAAAAACGTGTATATCCAAACGCCCACCGCCCCAGAAGCAACCAGGAAGCTTTGAAGCGAGCCGATTCCCGATTGAACCATCGGCCAAATATAAGACACAGCCAAGGCAATCGGGATCATAATAAAGAAGGAAATCATCACGATATATGTTGAGCCTTGAAAGATGCCGAGAAAATCGGGCAGTTTTTTATCAAAATAGCGATTATGCAAAAAGACGACAATCGAAGAAATAAAGATGGCTCCGATGATGTTGGTATCGAGCGTTTTTATGCCCGCAATCATCGTTAACCCGCTCGTTCCGCCGACCTCTTGATTCATGTCGACGCCAAATGCTCCTCCCCATACCGTCAATATCGCGCTGACAAAATAGTTGAATGTCAGGTAGACAGTAAGCGCTTCCAAACAAGCGCGTGCCTGAGCTTTCTTCGCCAAAGCAACCGGGATGCCAATGGCGAATAAGAGCGGCATTTGGTTAAAAACAGTCCAGCCGCCCTGCTCAATGATATACCAGCACTGATACCAAAAACCGTCAGGATCGGCGAGCGGTCCCATGAGGGTTTTATTTTTAAAGAGCGTGCTGATACCGACGATAATGCCGGCGAACGCGAATAATAAAACAGGCACAAACATCGCGCTTCCAAAGCGCTGAATTTTTTGCATCATACCAGAACCCCCTGCTACTCATTGTCATTTTTTTCTGCCTCTTTGTAATCAACATATGCGCGGAACAATGCTTCGCCAACGAGAAAAAACGGTGCAAAAGCGACAATTTCCGTTTTATCGCTTAATGTCACAGGTTTGCTTGTCGCATAAAGATTATGCGGAGTCAGCTGGGCGAGGACATTGTTTTTTAAATTCGTAATGGAAATAAAGGGAATACCCTTTGCAGAAAGCATTCTTGCCTGAGGAATCAGCTCCGGTGTTTCTCCGGAAAGAGAAATGATGATAAACAGATCGTTTACTTTAAAATCATCGCGCATCAAATTAAATTCATTTGTGTCTTCAATTAAAATAAGATAGCGATGGCGCGGAATAAACATTCTTTGCAGGTCGCGGGCGCATATCTTTTGCGCATTTCCAGAACCGTAGACGAAAATGCGGTCAGCTGCATCAATCAGCTGGCACATGTCCGTCATGTCCTTTGTCCGTAAAAACTTCAAATTTGCTTCAATATCATCAAGCAGCTTTTCAAAACTCATACTCTCGCCTTCTTCCGGCTGATCTTCCCACTTTAAAAAGACGCGAAATTCACTGTAACCGCTGAAACCGAGCTTTTGGGCAAGCCGTAAAATTGAGGAACGCGATACACTGCAAGCTTTGGCCAGCGCGTCGATTCCAAGGTGATAGCATGTGTGCTTATGATTCAATATATATTTTAAAATATGAAAATCGTTGTCATTCAATTTGCTGTAGTGCTGATTGATCAGTTCTTCGAGCTGCATATCAGATCCCCCCATTTTCTTTCTATTATATACAATTACAGATTCGAAAATGGGGGAATTTCAGTTATGATATACGGGTCGGGCTTTGATCAAGCTCAGGCCAGAAGTCTTTGTTGGCCTCCATTAAATCCTCGAGAATGAGTCTTGCCACACGCGCGTTCGGCACTGTTTTTGACAAAATTAGCGCCTGCCACAGCTTTTGGAACGATTTCTCCGCCCACGCTTCAACAGTCAGCTTCTCAACGGATACCTGCTGCTCCATAAGCCCTTTTTGGAATTGCGGAATGGTGCCGACGGTAATCGGTTCAGGCCCATTTGAGCCGACAATGCATGGAACCTCGACCATCGCAGTCGGGTCAAAGTTCGCAATTGCGCCGTTATTTTCAACGATCAACAGCATTCTTTCACCTGTGTTGTAGGCAATCGCCCGGGCAAGATCAACGATATATGATGCGTGGTCATCGATTTTGATTTCGCTGTTTTCTGTGGACTGCTCACGTGTAATCATGTCACATTGGCTGAAAATAAAAGCTTCGCGCCCTTCCATCACTTCATTTGCCCGCGTATGATTCGGATTTGATTTTTTCACCATATCATCCGGGAACAAATAATATTGCAAATACGTATTCGGCAGTGTATCAGGATCTGCGGCCTGCACGTCACGCGCTTTGGCGAATGTGTCATTCCAGCTCGCCTCCACCGCTTCAGCCTCTGTTTTCGGAATATAGCCGTATTGAGATACATGCTCCTTCAGCTTCGGCATTAAATCGTTGCCCTCTTGATCCTGAATTGATGTCCACCAGCCGAAGTGATTTAATCCGTAATAGCGGACCTTCATTTCTTTTCTTGAGGATAAGCCAAGAATTTGCGCCATCCGGTCTTCGATCCCAACCGGCATATCACAGATATTGAGAATTTTAGAATTCGGTCTAAGGCGTCTCGTAGCTTCAGCCACAATTGCCGCCGGATTGGAATAATTGAGCATCCACGCATCAGGCGAGTATTTTTCCATGTAATCTAATATTTCAAGCACACCGCCGATCGAACGCATACCGTATGCGATCCCGCCCGGCCCGCACGTCTCCTGGCCGACAACTCCGTACTTTAACGGAATTTGCTCATCAAGCGCACGCATCGCGTATTTCCCTACTCTGATGTGCGCCATAACAAAATCGACATCTGTAAAAGCTTCTTCCGGGTCAGTCGTCGCTGCAAATTCAATATCCGGCGCTTTTTCTCTGATAAAAACGTCACAGGCGCCTGCAATTCGATCCTGTCTCTCCTTATCATTATCATACAGCTTCAGCTTTCTGATCGGAAACTCCTCCAAATGGTCCAAGAGCATGAGTACGATCCCTGGAGTGAAAGTGCTCCCTCCGCCCGCTATTACGATTGAGAATGATTTTTTCTTCATATGACGACCTCCTTGATAACGTTTACAATTCCATTTATACCATGAGATAGCCCGTCCCGTAACACGTTTGGCGCACTTAGGTCATTTGATCAACTTTAGTGTTTTTTCCCATAGAGCGGGAAATTTCTCATTTGCCTTATGTCTGAGGGATTTGGTTTTTTTACCTTTTTTGTAATCTTAAAGTCTCACCAACTGTGAATTTTAAGTGAATATACGCCCTTCCAATTCTTATGAAAAGGTTCTTTTGTACGATTCGGATACATGCCGAATTATTTATAATCATTTATATAAAACATCCAATTGTGCGTGAATTTAGAAAAGGCAGGGGACAAAAGTTGGACTCATATAAAGTCATTGAGCTGGCAAACAAGTACAGTGCGGCCGCAGAAGAGGTCAGAAGCTCCAAAATGCTGCTTGAATCCCGGTTATCTGCATTGGGAGATGCTTGGCAGGGCAAAGCAAGAGATTCGTTTGACCAGGATTTCGAGGAAACGAAAGCCGCCTACGATCAATTCGAACAGGAGCTGCTTGAAACAAGCCAAGAGCTGAAGGCTGCCGCTGTCAAAATAGAAGAACGAAAAGCTGAAATTGCCAGAATGGAAGAACTGGAGCGTAAAGCAAGAGAGGAAAGACATAAACTCGGGAGGTGAACGGTGTGTCAGGAAACATTGCAGTTGATCCGGATAAGCTCGAACAGCTTGCAAATGATGTTGTCACTGAATTAACTGATATGGATAACAAATATAAGGATCTGCATGTGGAGCTGGGGCAGATGATTTTGCAATGCGATCCCCGCTACAGCAGCTGTTTTTCTGGAGTGGGCGATGCGTGGAGCTCAGGAAAGGCGCTCGTCACCAAGCTGAGTGACAATGAGATTTTCATCAGAAAAACGGGCGATAAATTTGTGGAACAAGATGATATTTTGCGAAAGCTCTACAATGCCTACGACAAATACGGTACGATGACAAGCTTAACCGCCCTTATGCTGACGCAGGGAAAATATTACGGATTAGGGCTTACGAAATTTGTGAAACAGCCAAGCGGCTTGCATACAGCCCAGCACTCAAAACTGCTCTTGGATATTTCCAGGGCCGTTGACAGCTCACGTTATCAAAAAGCGGCAAGAGTGCTTTTGAATCCTAAATATTTGTTGAAAAAGACAAACCGTCCATTTTCAGATTTGGTACATAAAAAGTTTACAAAATACTTTCCTCAGGACACGGTGGATTTTTCAAACAGCGTCAGAAGCTACACAAAAGGATTTCTTAATGAAGCCGGCGTACGCTCCACTTTGAAGGATGTGGGAAAAACGGGCTTGAGATTCGCGAAAGGAAATGCCATTACCGCCACACTGATTACCGGTGCGACCGAAACATTCGGAGCAGGCGTGAAAATTGCTGAAAATTATGCAAAATACCAAGACAAACCCGAAGTTCTCAAGCGTGAAAACGCCAAGGCCGTCGGGAATGCTGTGAATAATACGATTTTTGTTGCCGGCGGTGCCACAGCTGGTGCTGTTGTGGGCGGTGCCGTAGGAAGTGTGTTAGGTCCTGTCGGCACAGTAATCGGAGGCACAATTGGTTCGGCAGTAGGAGGGTTTGTTGGGGAAAAAATCGCAAAATTCACATCAGTCTATGCTGAAAAAGCAGCGATAAAACTTAAAGAACCGATCCATGCTGTCGTTGATACAGCCAAAAAAGGACTGGAATCAGCCGGCAAAGTCGTCAAATCAGTGAATGACGGCATAGATGCGGCGAATAAAACGATACATAAAGGGATAGACAGTGCGAAAAAAGGAATAGAAAAAGCAAAGAAAACAGCGGATTCGCTCATACACGGCGCAACCCATTTCCTTAAAGGGAAATTTTCATTTGGATAGGAGAATAAACAATGAAGCAGTTTACAATCAGCATAGAAGAACTCTTGTTTTGTTTTTACAGCGAAGGGTTTTTTGAACAGGGAATGGCCTTAAAACAAGCCTATTTTCCCGAAATAGAAGATGAACAGCTCGGCGCCTTATTTGAAGCCGCGTGCCGCTCACTCTTAGCCAAAGATGCGGCGGAATATCGGAATCATCAATATCGGCTAAAGGACGAATACTGTCCGTTTATCCATGTGTTAAACGACGCCGACTATACAGTTAAGCTGTCCAAATTTGATGAACAAGGTAAAGAACAGAATATATCCTGCCATGTTTCAAAGTTTGGTACTTACTCTCATGAATTGCTGTTTGATGAACAGGTGCATAGAATCAAAAAAATGGATTCAACTAATGGATTACTCTCTAAAACATCCGAGTTTTTAAATATAATAGATGCAGAAGATCACAAAGAATCACTGATCTCTCTGACATCAACTGAATTTGAATTGCTTTTGGAGGGCGCTTCAGACACTCCCACACATCTCAAGGAGTTTCTAGATAAGCATGATCACCAAGAGGACGTTACCCGTTTTGTAAATGATCTGGCTTTGCGAAAAGGAAAAATGGATACGCTGATGCGGCTGGTTTATGACAAAGACAACTCCCCGGAAGTGGCTGACATGGCTTTCGTTCTGCCTGGCAGCCATCATACTTGGCTGGTAACAGGTATTACCCAAAATGAATTTTCTATCGTAACAGCAAATAAAGATGTGATAAAAGGAATACTTTTTTGCTAAAGAGCGATAAAGGAGAATAGCAATTGAAAAACAATGAAGTAATTAAGGTCAAAAGCAGACTGTTTTTTAGAATATGGCTGTTCCTCGCTACAGGGGGCGCCTTTATTGTGGGAGTCTGGCTGGTGTCTGAAGCCCTCACGTTTGAATCTAAATATGCCCTGCTTTATTTGGGCGGCGGATTACTGGCGATGATTTATGGATTGATCACATTCTTTATGGCTTTTCCTGCGTTCACAAGCCGTGGAAATGTCATTTTCACCATAAAGACCGGACCTAGTGGCGAAATCTTCTCGAGAAAGCGCAGCGTGCTGTTTTCCGAGGTGAAGCGGCTTTATATGGGACGCCATCAATACAGTTTGAAAGGGATCTTTTTTGAGGATATTATCATCGAGAAAACAGACGGCAAAATCGTTCGAATCCCGACCTGGAACATCATCGCGAATCCGCTGTTTTTCGAAGCGGTTGAACGCTATATCCTTCCCCATTTGAATGAAGAGGCTCAAAACAATTGGATCAGCCAATTTACAGAGGTTCAGCGAAAAGCGTATTTGAAGGAATTTGAGAATCATCCGAAGCTTTAAAAGCTCTCCTCCTCTATAATGAAAGATAAATGCAAATTGAGGAGTGCTCATGATGCTGATTACCATTCTTTTATTTCTCGCGGCAGGGCTTGCCGAAATTGGCGGCGGATATCTGGTTTGGCTATGGCTGAGAGAGGCAAAGCCAGCCGGCTATGGAATCGCCGGGGCGCTGATCCTCATTGTATACGGCATTCTTCCGACGTTTCAGTCCTTCCCATCTTTCGGCCGTGTATACGCCGCTTATGGCGGAGTATTTATCGTGCTTGCGGTCCTGTGGGGATGGCTTGTTGACCGGAAAACACCTGATCTGTATGACTGGATCGGCGCATTCATTTGTCTCATCGGTGTCTGTGTTATTTTATTTGCGCCGCGCGGATAACAAAATGGCCTGCTTATGAAGCGGGCCATTTTTGTTTAATCCTCTTTTAAGCTGTTCAGCTGCACTTCATGCTCCTGCTGCGGTTCGTCAAGCGGATAAATTCTTGCTGTTCCGTTTTCTTCATTCACGTGCTGAATGTATATAGGAACGCCGTTATATGTTACTTTTTTCATATCGGGAGATTCTACTATTTCTTTCGCCCTTTGAATATTCATCGTAACACCCTCCTTCAATACATAACGTTTCCATTTCCTGAAGGAAGTATGCTTTACGATTCAGCGGACAAGTTGAATTTTTTCAGGCGTTTGTAGAAAGTGCTTCGGGGAATCCCGCTGATTTTGGCAGCTTGAGAGACGTTTCCTTTTGCAGATTCAAGCGCTTTGATCATCATATCCTTTTGGATTTGCTCACGAAAGGTAAGCACGCCGGCAGCAGCCGGCTTTTTTTCTGCAGAGCTGGCCGGCAATCCAGCGGCTTCCAGTAAAGCGGGAAGCGGTTCATCCCTCAGCCGGCCGTCCGGAAATCTGATAGAAAGACGTTCAAACACATTAAACAGCTCACGGATATTCCCCGGCCACTTCCATTGCTTCAGCACATGACAAAAATCAGAAGGAAGTTCGCCTGGCCAATGATTCTTCTGTTTGTAGTACTCAAAGAGGTCCGGGATATCCTCGGTGCGATCGCGTAATGGAGGCAGTTCAATTGGATAGACATGAAGACGGTAAAACAAGTCCTCTCTGATTTTTCCGTTTTCGGCAAGCTCGCGTAAATCACAATGTGTGGCGGCAATAACTCTGATATCAACCGGAATTTCTTTCGTCCCGCCGATTGGCGTTATCTTGCGTTCCTGAAGCACCCGTAAAAGTGCAACCTGCATCGAGTGGGAAATTTCTCCGATTTCATCTAAAAATAATGTGCCTTGATTTGCTTTTTGAAAGGCGCCTTTATAGCCATTTCGTTTCGCTCCCGTAAAAGCGCCCTCTGCATAGCCGAACAGTTCGCTCTCAATCAAATCAGACGGAATCGCTCCGCAATTGACAGCAACAAACGGACCGTGACGTCTCTCACTGTTCTCATGAAGAGCGCGAGCCGCGACTTCCTTTCCCGTACCAGTTTCGCCCGACAAACAGACCGTTGCATCTGCCGCAGCTGCACGTTCAAGGTTCATCAGCATCGCTTGCGATCGGCCGCTTTTCCCGATCACTCCATTGAATCGGAACACCTTCTTTTTCTTTTGTTCCGAAAGATAAAAACAAGTGCCGCCATCTCCTATGGTGACAGCTTTTTCGATTGAGTAGCCCCGTTCTTTCAACTCATACAGGTGCCGGCCCTGCCAATCAGGCATTGAGGTTCGAATCGGTATGCTCGCACTGATGATGTGCTGCTTGTTATTGCATAGCACCATCGGCACACTGGATGCAGCCCTCTCTCCAAAACGGCTGATCAGCTCGAGCTCTTTCTCACGGCTTTTAGCTGCGAGTTCCCGTTCAGCTGCATAGGCGATCGCAGTGGCAATACCGAGCATATGAGGATGAGCGCCTGCCGCCGGACACGATATGTCAATCACACCCGCAAGGCTGCCATCCTCATGGTGAATCGGAGCGGCTGAACAGTTCCAAAGATGGGAAGCAATGGAGTAATGCTCTGATCCTTGTATCGCAACCGGCTCGCTGATGTGGAGCGCCGTGCCAATCGCATTTGTTCCGACAGCCGTTTCCGTCCAGCATGCCCCTTCGACAAAGTTGATGCGTTTGGCTTCATAGAGCGCGCGGGGATGGCCGTCCAATGCCAGAACAACACCGTCTGAATCAATTAGCAGCGCCATCATTTCCATTTCTTTTATGGCAGGCAGCAGTTTTTCGAGGTAAGGCTTTGCGGTCGTCAAGAAGAATGAATGTTTTTTTGACTGCTGATCCAGCTCCGTTTGCTGTAAAACCTTCGGGCCTTTTTCTAAATAAGGATTGACCTCAGCTTTTTTGCAGCGATGCCATGACTCTGCAATCCGTTTTCTTAATCGGGCTTCGTCAAGCACACCGTCTTTCACAAAACGTTTCCAGGTTTGCAAATCGTTTGGGACCGAATTCATTTCCTTGATCGCTCCTCCCTTACACGCCGTTTTCATCTATTGTAGGGGAAAAATAAAGCGCTTTCAACAATAAAAAAGCAGGCGCCTTATATCCATGCGCCTGCTTTTTCCTTTATTATGCATGTACCGCAAGGCCGATCGTGCTTAACAGCGCCTCATGCAATGTTTCCGATAAAGTCGGATGGGCGGCGATAAAATGCTCCGCCATATCTGCCGTCATCTCACCATTCATGATCGCTGCCGCTTGGCCGATGAGCTCGGTTACATCCGGGCCAATCATCGAGACACCCACGATTTCGCCGAATTCCGGTTCAGCCATGATTTTGACCTTTCCTTCCGCTTGCTGTTTAATGAGCGCCTTGCCGTTTGCGGAAAAAGAAAATTCGCCAATTTTCACATCGCCGTAAATGCTTCTTGCCTGTCGTTCTGTCATTCCGATACACGCGATTTCTGGGGACGTATAGATGCAGCGCGGCACATGTTTCTCATTGATTTTGACATCCCTTCCGGAAGCATGAGAAGCAGCGATGATGCCCTCATGGAAAGCGGCATGCGCCAGCTGAATGCCCCCTATAGCATCTCCGCACGCGTAAATATGAGGCACGTTCGTCTGCATGTGCCCATTCACCGGAATGCCCTTTGGAGAAAAATCAACTCCAGCCTGTTCCAGCTGTAATCCGTCAAGACGGGGTTTTCTGCCGATCGCCACCAGCACATAATCGGCCTTCGTTTTAAACTCTCGCTGACCGCTTTTCCATATTGCCGTTTTGGCCGTTTGATCCACCCGCTCTAATCTGGATGAAGTATGCACTTCGACACCGTCTTCCTCAAGTTTCTCCTGAAAGAGACGGGCAATATCTTCATCTTCAGCCGGAATCAGCTGGTCCGCTGTTTCAATGATGGTCACCTTCGATCCCAATCTGGCGAACAGCCCTGCATACTCACACCCGATGACACCGCCGCCGACAATGACTAGTGAAGACGGAATCTCGGAAAGAGAAAGCGCGTCTTTGCTGTCGATGATCCATTCGCCGTCAAACGGAGCGAAAGGCAGCTCGATTGGCTCTGATCCGGAGGCAATCAATACTTGGTCCGCCTCTCTGATTTCTTTTCCGTTTTCTCCTTCGATTAAGAGCTTTCTTTCAGAAAGAAAGGAGGCTGTTCCCTTTACAACCTGTATTTGATTTTTCTTCATTAGGTACTGTACGCCTTGGACAAGCTGACTGACAACCTGTTGTTTTCGGCTTTGCATTTTACTCCAATCGACTGATATCGCACCTGCCGGAAGTTCGATCCCAAAGCTGTCGGCATGCTTGATTTTATCAAGAACGTTTGCGCTTTCTAACAAAGACTTTGTCGGGATGCAGCCTTCATTCAGGCAGGTCCCCCCAAGCTTGCCTTTGTCAATGAGCAGCACGTTTCTGCCCTGCTGTGCCGCGGAGACCGCAGCCGCATAGCCTGCAGGTCCGCCGCCGATAATGGCTAATGTCATGTCGTTTTCACCTGCTTTTCCTATAAAATTAATGCTGCGGGTTCTTCCAAATATGTTTTCATCGCCTTCAGGAATGCAGCGGCTGGGGCGCCGTCACACGCTCTGTGATCAAATGTCAGGCTGAGCGGCAGGATCGTGCTTCTGACGATCTCCTCCCCTTGATACACCGGCGTGTCATAGCTTGCTCCGATGCCGAGAATGCCTGTTTCCGGCGGATTTAGTATCGGTGTGAAATGCTCAACTCCAAACGCGCCAAGGTTTGTAATGGAGAAGGTAGAGCCTTGCAGTTCTTCGCTTCCCGCACGTCCCTCGCGTGCTTTTTTGGCATTTTCTGAGATTGATTGAGCCAGTTCAATCAGCGATAGCTTTTCAGCATGGCGGATGACAGGCACCACTAAGCCGTTTTCCAAGGCTACAGCCATACCAAGGTGTACATGGGGATGTGTGATGATGCGCTCATTTTGATAAAAGCTGTTCAGCACAGGGTGAGCTTGCAGAGCGAGAACGGCGGCTCTTGAGACAAAATGAGTGATCGTCAGTTTTGTGCCGTATCTCTCTTCCGCAGTTGATGAAAGCTGTTTTTGAAGAGTGGCAAGCTTAGTGATATCAGCCTTCATCGTGATCGTCAGCTGCGCGCTGTTTGCCAGGCTTTCCTGCATTCGGGCAGCGATGACCTTTCTCATGCCTGTCACCGGGATTTCCTGCGCTTTCTGTTCCGAACCAGGCTTTGCCTGATCTTTTTTCTGTTCAGCAAGAGCCTTTGTTACGTCATCCTTCACGATTCGTCCGCCTGGTCCAGTTCCTTTCAGTTGTTTTAGGTCTAATCCTGCTTTTTCTGCTATTTTTCTGGCGACTGGAGATATTTTCATTCGATCTTTTTTGGAGGCTGCGGGTTTGTTTTCTTGTTTGACGGGCTGAACGGCTTGCGGCATATTGTCTTCAGCAACAGGCGCACTCGCCTCTTCCTGCACCGACTCATTGGCGTCCCCGATATAGCAGATAGCTGTGCCGGGCGGAACCTCTTCTCCCTCTTTCACTTTGATATCGATCAGCGTTCCTTTTTCAGGCGCTTCGATCTCCATTTCAATTTTCTCCGATTGAATGCTGGCAATGCTTTCTCCCTTTTCAACCGGGTCGCCTACTTTTTTATTCCATATCGATACTTCCCCTTGTTTCATGGCCATTCCCAATTTTGGCATCACTACTTTTACCGCCATTTGTGTTCCCCCTTTAATTCATTGCCGGCTCGCCAAGCAATTCAAGCGTGACGCTGACAATTTTATCTGGTGTCGGCAAATATTGATCTTCAAGCACTGGTGAAAACGGAACCGGTGTATGCGGCGCTGTAATCCGTTTAATCGGCGCATCAAGCAAATCAAAGCCCTTGTCAGCGACAAGCGCAGCAATATCCGTGGCAATGCTGCATCGCGGATTGGCTTCATCAATGATGATCAGCCGGTTTGTTTTTTCTAACGATGTGAAAATCGCATCCTCATCCAGAGGGGACAGACTGCGCGGATCAATGACCTCGGCTTCGATGCCCCTTTCTGAAAGCTGTGCAGCCGCTTCAAGCGCAGTATTGACCTGCTTGCCGACTGCAAAGAGCGTAACATCATTGCCTTCGCGTTTGATATCCGCTTTTCCGAGGGGAATTGTATAATAATCTTCCGGCACCTCGCCCTTCATGTTGTAGGACGTCTTGTCTTCAAAGAAGAACACCGGATCATCGTCTTCTATTGCTGCAAGCAGCAGACCTTTGGCATCATACGGGCTGGATGGAACAACCGTCTTCAGTCCCGGGATGCTCGTGAAAAGGCCATACAGCGCTTGTGAATGCTGGGCAGCGGCCCGAAATCCCGCTCCGTATGTGGTGCGGACGGTAATCGGCACTTGCGCTTTACCGCCGAACATATAGCGGAATTTCGCCCCTTGGTTGATCACCTGGTCAAAGCATGTGCCGATAAAGTCATTAAACATTAATTCTGCAATCGGTCTCAGCCCGGTTGATGCCGCAGCCATAGCCGCACCCATGTAGCCCGCTTCAGAAATCGGTGTGTCCAGCACTCTTGTGCGCCCGAATTCCTGTACGAGCCCCTTTGTGACTCCTAATACACCGCCCCATGCTTCATCATCCTGCAAATGATCAACAGCCGCTCCGCCGGCAACATCCTCACCGATCAAAAGCACATTTTCATCTCTTCTCATCGCAAGCTTCATTGCTTCATTGATCGCGTCTGACATGCTTATGACTCTCGCCATCTCTTACATTCCTCCTTTTTCATATGACACGTACACATCTGTCAGCAGCTCCGAATCTTTTGGATATGGGCTGTCTTCGCTGAACGAGACGGCTTTTTCAATCGATTCGCTGACACGCTGTTCAATGTCTGACAGCTTATTAGCATCTGTTTCTTTTAAAAGGTAGTTTTTAAAACCTTGAATGGCATCTTTTTCTTCAAGGTGCTCAACTCTTTCATCCTTCGTTTTATAGGTTTGGGCATCTCCTTCGAAATGGCCGTAGTTTCTGTAGGTCATACATTCAATCAAAGACGGGCCGCCGCCGTTTCTTGCTCTTTCTATCGCTTCCTCGGCTGCCTGGTAAACTGCTAAAATATCTTTGCCGTCAACTGTAACCCCCGGCATGTTATAAGCAGCTGCCCGATCGGCGATTGAATCACAGGCTGATGCGTACTCAAATGGGGTAGCTTCGCCATAGCCGTTGTTTTCAGCAACAAACACGACAGGAAGGTTCCATACAGCCGCTAAATTCAGCCCTTCGTGGAAGGTGCCTTGGTTATTTGCCCCGTCCCCGAAAAAGCAAACGCTTACATTTTTAGTCTGTTTATATTTAGCCGTGAGCGCTGATCCGCATGCGAGCGTAAAGCCGCCCCCGACGATTCCATTTGCGCCTAACATGCCTTTATCAAGATCCGCAATGTGCATAGAACCGCCCTTGCCTTTGCACAATCCGGTCGCTTTTCCGAAAATTTCCGCCATCATGCCGTCCAAATCACAGCCTTTGGCGATACAATGTCCATGTCCCCTGTGGGTGCTTGTAATGCTGTCGCCATCATGTAAATGAGCGCACACCCCTACAGCCACAGCTTCCTCACCGGCATATAAATGAACGAATCCGGGAAGCACTCCCTGGGCGAACAGTTCATGCACTTTGTCTTCAAAGCCCCTGATCTCCAGCATCTTTTGGTACATCCACAGCGCTTTTTCCTCAGTTAATGATAAGCCTTCTCGTTTTAACAATTCCATTTTGTGCGCCTCCTTCTATTTAGGGTTCACCATTATAAATGCAAGAAGTGTGCCAGTCTTTTGAGCCCGTAAAACCAGTCTTCTCGTCTTCACTTTGGAGACAGTTTGAGACGTGTGTCTCGTTTTGTCTCAAACTGATTCATTTGTCTCGTTTTACAGCATGCAAAAAAAGACCGGATATCACCCGGCCTTTGACAATGATCGACGTATTTATTTCCTTGGAAATCTTTTTAACTTCCTAGTTCCTCTGCATCGTTTGACTGAATAGCTGCTTTTGAAAGAAAATCAATTGAATATTTGACATAGCCGATATCGCCGTCTTTTCGGCATCTGTTTTTGATAACCTGCTGGCACACATGTTCACACTCTTTTCTTCATATGTGCATGCTACAGTTCATGCTTTTCTTCAACAGCCCGGTTCAGCGCTTGGAGCATATAGCCTATGCCTTTGTATGATGATAGCGGCCAGCTGATATGCTGGTGTTCTCCGATGACGGCGTTTAGAACGCTTCGATATTTTTTTCCGCCAAGCATGACTAGCTCTTCGATATCAGAAAAGCCTTTTTCGTGAAATTGACGGCGCAGCTCGTCCGCTGTCATGATTTCCGGATGACCGGTGCCAAAAGTGACATCGTAATTTCCCGAAACGAGATCATCAGGGCGGAGGAACCCGTGCTTCGCCGACAAAATCACCCACTCATCGAAAAATGTTTTTGCATACCGCTCGCACGCCTGATGAAACGGGCTGAGATAAGCGTCCTCTGCTCTTACCGGCCCGGCATCAGGCTGGACATCCCAGATTTTTTTCTTGCCGCAGGGGATGATGCATAGCCGTTTCATTTTCCTCTCCCCCTTTATATGATATCTCCACTAAATATACCATTATTTTCTTACAATAAATTAGAGAAAAGACAGGCTGAGTAAAAGCTGCGTACAAAAAAGACCCGGATTTACCGAAAATCCAGGTTTATTTTAGTCAAGAATTGTGTAAAAATCCCTTTATTTTGTTAGCCTTTTTTGAATCAAGCACTGCTGTTACTCTATCCCATCAAGATACTTTCTCTCAAAGTCGTCGAGCAATGCACGCACTTCATCTGTTGACTTTGTGTTCATGCATTGATTTCTTAATTCACTTGCCCCTCGGAATCCGCGGAGATAAATCTTGAAAAAGCGAGGAAGAGGCTTGTATGGACGGGCTTCTTCTTTTGAATATTCATCATGGAGATCCAGATGCAGCCTTAAGAGATCAAGCAATTCCTTGCTGCTATGCTCTTTCGGCTCCTTTTCAAAAGCGAAAGGATTTGTAAAAATACCGCGCCCTATCATAATTCCATCGACGCCGTATTGTTCAGCAAGTTTCAAGCCAGTTTGACGGTCAGGAATATCTCCATTAATAGTAAGAAGAGTATCTGGTGCCACCTCGTCACGAAGTTTCTTAATCTCCGGGATGAGCTCCCAATGCGCATCCACTTTGCTCATTTCTGCTCTTGTACGCAAATGAATAGAAAGATTGGCAATATCCTGCTTCAAAATGTGTGTCAGCCACTCGCGCCATTCATCTACATCCGTGAAACCAAGTCTTGTCTTTACGCTTACAGGCAATCCCCCTGCTTTTGCTGCTTGTATTAACTCTGCTGCAACTTCCGGCCGGCGGATAAGACCGCTCCCCTTACCGTTCTGTGTCACATTAGGCACAGGACAGCCCATATTGATATCTAGTCCTTTAAATCCTAACTCTGCCATGCCAATACTCATTTTACGGAAGTTTTCAGGCTTATCTCCCCATATATGGGCCACAATTGGCTGTTCATCCTCTGTAAAAGTCAAACGGCCGCGCACGCTATCCTTCCCATCCGGGTGGCAATAGCTCTCTGAGTTTGTGAACTCTGTAAAAAACACATCCGGTCTGCCTGCTTCACTTACTACATGCCGGAAAACTACATCTGTCACATCTTCCATTGGTGCCAGTACAAAAAACGGCCGTGGTAATTCACGCCAGAAATTTTCTGTCATAACAAAAATCAAATCCTTTCATTATGGGATACGGCTATACCTGTATCTCAATATTAAAAAACTGACCATGCTTCTTTTTACACTTATCGCATGCGAAAGCATTTCTTATCAATCTATAGTAAATTTTGAACATTTCACGTGGGATAATTATCTACCCTATTTTTTTATTGTGGTTAACTCGCGCTGACCTTCGTCTTTCTTAGTGGCCTTACTTTTGAACTTTTGGATAAAAAGGATTCCAACCTAAATAGAATATCATATGAGTTCTCCATATTACCAACGCAAACTAATTGTCCTGTTATTGAGGATAAGATATTTAACGCCACACCATATCCGTATCTCAATATCATATTTGCGGAAAAACTAATTTCAAGAGATAAACTTTGATTAAGCAAATTGAGTTGGGGGTGGTATAACTGAGTACTCAAGAGAATAAAAAAAACTCTACTTAAGCTGCTACCACTTGTGAATCACATGGAGTAAAGAGGATGAGAAGAGAAAATAAATCCTTATTTAAAAGAATTCAAGAACTTCAATCTGAATCATTTTGGATTTGCTCATGATTTAGAAATTAACCAACGCAGCAAGTGGCAACCTACTATATATTTGTACAGGGTTATAATTCGGTAATCCTGATCCAGAACCATAAAATAGACTGCTGACTAAGTGTCGCAGTCTTCACTCATAAGATAATTAAGAAAGTGTACATTTTCTTTCATCATTAAATAAGGCATCAGAAGTTATTGCTTTAATTTCGAATATCCTTTGTTACCCCTGTAATTATTTGTATAATAGTGAAAACTCCCAAGAAAACAGTAATAATATTAAACCATGGATTATCATAGAATGAAAGATATGTTTGAAAGAAATCTAGTTCAACTATGTTTGCTGGGAATCCATTCATTTCTCTATACTTAGGACCCCATCCCGTTAATTCTACAAAATTAAAATAAAGCTGAGATACTAAAAATGCCAAAAATGTTTGAAACCAACTTCTTTTATATAACGGTCGTTTTTTATATACTTTATCCATTTAGTTATCCATTTCCTTCTCTGCAATACTTTTTAGCCAAGTGTCAATCTAAATTATTATGAAGCATGATTGTCGCAAGGATATAACCATTGTAGGTATTACTGTAATAGTTGTTATCGTCTCGGCACTATTATTTAATTGTTGTAGTGCTCATACGTTATGCATTTTAAAATGGGGTTGGCCATCATTTTCACCTCTTTCATTTATTACAATGTTTCAACTTTTTACATCGAATGACTCTTGAAATGATATACGCCATACTTTCCTTATATTCCTATCATCAATATTTCACACGTAATAACTGCAAGTCAATATATAATTTTACAAATTATGAAAATATATCTATGATTTTACATCATTCTACTCATGTATTTTAATCATACTGGAAGGAAATTTTTCCGGTTAAATAACGCTGTTTTTCACCCGCTTTTCAACACGTTTTTTCAACTCTTTTCGCCAGTTAAAATAAAGATCTCCGAGAAAAGAAGAAAGATAAAATTGGGGAAAGACAGTCAGGACAAGGGCTGCACATGAAAAAGACCCGGAAATCGGAATTGTTTATTTTACCGAAATCCAGGCCTGATTAGGTATTGTTTATTTTAGTTAGACGATTTTAATACAAGCCTCGCCACTGCTTCAACATGCGCCGTCTGCGGAAACATATCGACAGGCTGGATATAGTCCACGCGATAGTCCTTCGACAGCGTCTGCAAATCCTTCGCAAGCGTGGATGGATTGCAGGAAACGTAGACGAAGCGTTTCGGTTTGACTTTTTTGATCGTGTCCAGGAACGTGCTGTCACAGCCCGTTCTTGGCGGGTCTACAATGACGACGTCCGGGCGGAAGCCTTCTTTCGTCCATTTCGGGAGCCAGTGCTCGGCTGTTCCTGTTACGTATGTGGCATTTGCCATTCCGTGTTTTTTGGCGTTTTTCTTAGCATCGTCAATCGATTCCTTGATGACGTCCATGCCGCGGACTTCCTTCGCTCCGTCCGCAACCCACATGCCGATAGTGCCGACGCCGCAATACGCATCAACGACTTTTTCTTTTCCGGTCAGCTGCGCCGCTTTTTTCACTTCATCATACAGCTTGACGGTCTGTTCCGGATTGAGCTGGAAGAAAGCGCGGGCGCTCAATTCAAAAGATACGTCGCCGAGCACTTCTTGAATCACTGTTTTTCCGGCGAGCGGTTTTGTTTTCTCGCCAAAAATCACTGAAGTTTTCGCACCATTTACATTCTGAATAATGGATTTGACCTCTGGCAATCGCTTTTGAATCGCTTTGACGATTTCTTCCTTGTGCGGAAGCGTTTCTTTTGCGGTTACAAGCACGACCTGCACTTCGCCTGTTTCAAAGCCGACTCTCGTCACGATCGTGCGAACGTCGCCTTTTCGTTTTCTTTCATTATAAACAGACACATTGAAGTCCTCTAAAATGCGGCGGACGATGCCTGTTGTTTTGTTCGTTGCCGGATGCTGAACGATACAGTCTTTAATCGGAACGATGTCATGAGAATCAAGGCCGTATAAGCCGGCGATGATGCTGCCGCTTTGCGAGCGCCCGATCTGGAATTGGCTTTTATTGCGGTAATTCCACGGGTTGTCCATGCCAATCGTTTCTTTGATTTCCATGTTTTCAACTTTAAACTTCGTATGGCGTTCAAGAGACTGAATGACGATATCACGTTTTTCCCGAAGCTGCTGGCTGTATGCAAGGTGCTGAAGCTGACAGCCGCCGCATTGTTCATAAACAGGGCAAGGCGGTGCCACCCGGTGCTCAGATGCCTTGCGGATTTTCTTAATGCGGCCCTCCGAAAACTTCGGCTGGACCTTTGTGGCCTGCACAACAACTTCTTCGCCAGGAAGCGCGCCGGGCACGAAGACGACTTTTTTCTTAAAATAGCCGACACCTTCTCCGTTAATGCCGAGACGCTTAATCGTCAGCGGAAAAGTTTGTCCGACCTTCAGTTCGACGGGCGCCTGTTTCTTTTGTTGGTTCACGTTGTTCTCTCCGTTTCTATATAAAGCTTTCTGCAGATGGCAGAAAGTGAAATGGTTTTTTCACATCTTTCTAGTATAACACGTTTGCAGGATTTCCTTCATTGTCAGATGAATTATTCTATACTCCTCCACAAATATAAAGACGCATAGCTTAAATAAGGCTCCCACTCCTTGCTCATCGCCAGCATGACATCCTTTGCCGGCTTATCGTCCAGCTGAAAGTGGCGTTTGATGGCATTCTGGAGGCCAATATCGGCAAGCGGGAATAAATTGGGACGGCCAAGTCCGAACATGAGGATATTTTGCACGGTCCACGGGCCGATACCCCTGATTTTGATCAGTTTCTTCATAATGTCTTCATCCGCCATATGCGGCAGCTCTGACAAGCTGAGTGTGCCTTCTGCGATCATCCTTGATGTATCAATGGTGTATTCCGCTTTTCTCATGCTGAATTGCAGATCACGCAGATCCTGATAATCGAGTTCTGCAATCGTTTCCGGCTTTGGGTAGCACCACACGCCATCCTTCTGCTCGCCAAACGCATGAACAAACCGTTCTGTTAGCGTGTAAGCGAAGGAAAGATTGAGCTGCTGGTGGATAATGCATTTCATCATGCAGTTGTACACGCTGTAGTCCAGAACAAGCGGCGTCCCGGCATGCTCTTCAAAAATGGCGGACAGGCTCGTTTTTGAAAAATGATCCAGAACGTGCTGCAAATGATTTTCCCATTGAAAAATCCGCTTGATTTCCTTCATCATTTCTCCCTGATCCGTTTCCCCGCTGACGAGGAACTCAGGCTCGCCCGCATGGCCTAACGCCTGTAACTTTACAATACATACGTCCCCCGCTTGATTTCTGATTGGCACACGGACTTCCCTCGCCTCTCGATCAACAGCATTGAGGGGGTCTAAAGACAGCCTGTCCAGCACGCGGTCAAAATGATACGGAGGCGTGACAGATACTTTTTCCTTCCACATGAGATCCACCCTTTTTTCCGTTTTTGTTCAGTATAACATGCCACTGGAATTAGGCAGAGAGTACCGTATACTTTTCTCATAAAGACCGCATGATATAATGGCAGGTGGAGGGTTGTTTATGATCAACATTACCGCAATCACAACAGAGCATCAGCTGCTGAAAAATATACCGATCGAACGAGTGGAACAGCCTGATATTGCATGGTACTGGGTTGATTTTTACGGCCCGGAGGATACGGAAACGGCGTTATTGAGAGATTTTTTTCATTTTCACCCGCTTGCCATTGAGGATTGCTTCCAGCATATGCAGCGGCCGAAGCTTGACCATTATGACGGCTATCGTTTTTACGTGATTCATGCGCTGAATAAGGAAACACTTGAGACGGAGGAAGTCGATATCTTTCAAGGTGAAAAATTTGTCGTCACCTTTCATTTACACGAAACGCCCGGTATCGCTAAAGTCCGGGAGCGTTTGTATGCTTCACCGGATATATTGAAAAAAGGGCCCGGGCATATTTCTTATATGATCATGGATCAGCTTGTTGATGAATATTTTCCTCTCGTGTATAAAATTGAAGACCGGCTGAATGAAATTGAAGAAAGCCGTCCCCACAAAACGTATGGAACGCTGATGAACGAGGTGTTTGATCTCAGAACAGACCTATTGCATTTGAGACGGACGATTATCCCGATGCGTGATTTGCTCTACCGGATTTTAAGCCTTGACCATGTGAAAGAGCAGCGGGAAACGAAAGCCTATTTCAGCGACATATACGATCATTTGTTAAAGTTGTCTGAAATTGTGGAATCCAACCGTGACATGACGTCCGACTTGCGTGACAGCTACGTGACGCTAAACTCAAACCGGATGAATGCGATTATGATGACACTGACGATCGTATCAACCATTTTCATCCCGCTCACCTTTATTGCCGGTGTATACGGTATGAACTTCGACTTTATGCCGGAGCTGCATTGGAAATACGGATATTTCGCTGTACTTGGCCTGATGGCCGCGCTTGTGATTGGAATGCTGATTTGGTTTGTACATAAAGGATGGTTCAATATTTTTAAATGAGGACAGCGAGCAGCTGTTCTTTTTTGTTGTAAGCCGATCGCTATGCATATTCTGTTCATATTGTTTATAATGGAAAAAATATTCAGGGAGTGATCAGATTGAAAATTGCTGTCATCGGACTCGGCAATATGGGACAGCCCATTGCCCGAAATGTTCTTCAAGCAGGCTACGAATTGACTGTCTATAACCGGACGAAACAAAAGACAGAAGACCTTGTCACAGAAGGCGCACAGGCAGCTGATACGCCGCGGCTGGCGGCAAAATCCGCTGATATTGTCATCACAATGCTTGCAGATGATGATTCTGTCAGCACCGTGACATTCGGAGAAGACGGGCTGCTTGAAGGATTAGCAGAGAACGGCATTCACATCTCGATGAGCACAATCAGTGTTGAGTTCTCAGAAAAGCTCGCAGCGGCTCATGCAGAGAAAGGACAATCCTTTCTCGCCGCTCCTGTCCTTGGCAGACCGGATGCCGCAGCCAAAGCCGCGCTCCGTATCATAACAGCCGGACCGGCGGAAGCAAAGCAAGCTGCCAAGCCTCTGCTCGACAGCCTGAGCCAGCAGGTATTTGACGTCGGCGAAGAAAGCAAGACGGCAAATGCAGCCAAAATCAGCATCAATTTCTTGCTTGTGTCCATGCTGGAGGCGTTATCTGAATCCTTTTTAATGATGGAGAAATACGGCTTAGAACAAAAACAATTTTTAGAAATCGCCAGCGCGCTCTTTGGTTCTCCAGTCTATCAAAATTACGGAACCATTATGGCCGAGCAGAAATTTGAGCCGGCCGGCTTCAAAATGTCTTTAGGGCTGAAGGATACCAACCTGGCACTCGCCGCCGCAAAACGGGTTTCTGCAAATCTTCCTCTTGCCGAGCTAGCCAAAAGCCATTTTGAAAACGGGATTGAGAAAGGCTTCGGGGATCTGGACTGGGCCGCACTGATTAAATGTATAAAATAAAGAAAAGCCTCTCCGTTTAAGGAGAGGTCTTTCTCTTTTACAAAGACGGCAGCCTCATTTCTTTCTCAAACATCAGATCATCAATGCTTTTAAATGTGTAGCCCTGTTTTTTCAGATCTGTAATCGCGTCATCCAGCGCTTCTGCATTGTCCCTCGATACGGTGTGAAGCAGGTAAATGGCTCCCGGGTGCGCCTGCTTGATCATATGATCGTAGGCATATTTCTTTCCCTTTTGGTTGTTGATTTTCCAATCAACAAAAGCGACCGACCAGAATACGGTTTGATAGCCGAGGCGTTTCGTTTCTTTCAGTACGTACTCACTGAACACGCCGCGCGGCGGACGCAAGTACAGATTGTCCTGCTTTCCCGTAATTTTATAAACCTCTTCGTTGACTGAATCAAGTTCATCCTGAATCTGATCAGCTGTTTTTGTCGTTAAATCCGGATGGTGAAAGGAATGGTTGCCGATAATATGGCCCTCATCTGACATACGTTTGATCAGCTGAGGCTGGTCCTTTACGAAATGCCCGGTGACAAAAAACGTTCCTGTTACGCGATGTTTTTTTAAGACATCAAGCACTTTTGGCGTATAGCCATTTTCATATCCGTTATCAAACGTTAAGTAAATCGTTTTTTCCTTTGTATTCCCTAAATAAAACGCGTCATATTTTTCAATTAAACTGTTCAGCTGCTTCCCGGCATCTGGCGGCTGATGATTGACACTACGTTTAAAGCCCCAATTAATCGGCTCATTCGGCACCGCTTCCGCCTGTGCTGCACCTCCGGCAAGCAATACGGCGGCGCAGCATATTGAACACATCCACTTCATGGCCAGCGCTCCTTCTGCATTTTTTCTTATTTTACAGATAGAGACTTTGTTTTATACTGTTGCTTTATGCCAATAAAAAAAACCGCGGCGGGCGCGCGGTTTTATTCCCAATCTTTTTTAAAACGTTCGTATTTGGCTTCCAGGTCATCAAGCATGCTGATAAGCCTGTCTATATCTTCAACGTCGGTTGCTTCAGGGTCTAATGAATCGATGACGTTCATAAACATGTCAAGTCTGTTCTTTAAATAATCAATCTGCTGATCTTTATTGTTTACGGCGTTCCCCATTCTGTTCCTCCATTCATTTTTTATTATGGTAGCTCATTTTTTGCCGTTTTTCAATCGCCGCGCTACTTGCGATCTTGGCAAATCAGGTCTAAAATTAACTGTTGGCAGCGTTAGTATGCCCATTTATAAAGGAGTTAGATAGTCATGACACAAAACACGAAGCTGCGTCCGATTACGCCCGAGTTTGACCCTTGGGAAGCCTATATGGATGTTGACCAATACGGAGACATGCAGCTGACAAACGTTGAATTCACAACAACGACACTGTGCAATATGAGATGCGAGCATTGTGCTGTAGGCTATACATTGCAGCCTAAAGACCCGAATGCTCTGCCAATAGATCTTCTGTTAAAACGGCTGGAGGAAATCCCGCGCCTCAGATCCATCAGCATCACAGGTGGAGAGCCGATGCTTTCGTTGAAATCAGTAAAAGAATATGTTGTTCCTTTATTGAAATATGCCCATGAACGGGGTGTGCGGACACAAATTAATTCAAATCTGACCCTCGACATCGAGCGGTACGAATGGATCATTCCGTATCTCGATGTGCTACATATTTCTCATAACTGGGGTACAGTTGAAGATTTTGCTGAAATCGGCTTTGCCATGATGGACAGAAAACCGACCTTCGAACAGCGCGCGCGCTATTTTGAAAAAATGATCGAAAACAGCCGCACGCTCGTGGATGCCGGAGTAATGGTATCTGCGGAAACGATGCTGAACAAACGAACTCTTCCGCATATTGAGCATATTCACCGCCAAATCACAGAAGATATGAAATGTCAGCGTCACGAGGTCCACCCAATGTATCCAAGCGATTTCGCAAGCGCTCTTGAATCCCTCAGCCTGAAAGAGATGAGACAGGCCATTCACCGCTTGCTGGATATTCGTGATGAAAATACGTGGATGCTGTTCGGAACGCTGCCGTTTTATGCCTGCAGTCCGGACGAAGACGACCAAAAGCTGCTTCGCCGGCTTCGCGCGGCGAAAAACGTCACAGTGCGAAATGACCCTGACGGCCGATCCCGCCTGAATGTGAACATTTTCGACGGAAACATTATCGTGACCGATTTCGGTGATACCCCGCCGCTTGGCAACATTCAGACGGACAGCCTCCCTTCCGCCTATGAAAAGTGGAGAGAGACCAAGCTTGCGAAGGAACTAAGTTGCCACTGCCCGAATGTCCGGTGCCTCGGACCGAATGTTCTTGTCAAAAACAGTTATTATCAGGATACAGACTTCACAAAACGTCAAGCCAGGAGTTAGATGCGGATGAAAGAAACACTTACGGAGATTTTTCAAAATAAAATCGTCGATATTCTCCTCGTTGCCGTTATCCTTTGGATCGGTGTCTTTATCATCAACCGGCTGGTACAGCTATTTTTTAAACGGACGGATTTTATTGAAGAAAAAAAGGAAAAAACGATTGAAAGCCTTGTCCGTTCTGTCACCCAGTATACGGCAACAATTGGTTTTATCTTTTACGTTATTTCTTTATTTGTGCATGATTTCGGCAAGATATTGGCCGGGGCGGGCGTAGCAGGTATCGTGATCGGTTTTGGCGCCCAATCGCTGATCAAAGATGTGCTGGCTGGTGTGTTCTTAATATATGAACGCCAGCTGCACAAAGGCGATTATGTCACCGTCAACAACTTGTTCAACGGGACAGTGGAGGAAATCGGCCTCCGCTCGCTGCAAATCCGGGAATGGAGCGGGAAGCTGCTCACCATCAGCAACGGCGAGGTCAGACAAATAGAGAACTATAATATTGATTTTATGCGGATTACCGAATCCTTTCTTATCAGCTTTAAAGAAGATCCGGACCGCGTGTACAGCGTGTTGGAAGAGGCATGTGACATGCTGAATGAAGAGCTTCGTGATTCATTGAAGCGGGATGAATTCGGCAATCCGACAGAACCGTTTCAAATCCACGGCATCACCGCATTGAATAAAATCAATCGCGGCGTCGAATTTACGGTTAAAGGCATGGTGAAAGATGATGATTATTTCAGTGCCAGCCTTGCAGTCAGACGGGTTCTCGTTCGCCAGCTCTACCAAAACAATGTGCAAATGCTTGAGGAAGCGGTCCGAATCGAGAGAACCCAATAAACAAAAAAACTGATTCCGAGTTGGAATCAGTTTTTTATTTATCTTGGCAGTGAGGAAAGCTGAAAGCCAAATGTGACATGATCTTGAACCGGAATCCACGCACCGATGCCCTGTGACGTGACATTTTTCACGACGAGTTTTCGTTTATTTCCTTTCAGCACTAAGTACACTTCTCCGTAAGTCACTTTTCCTTTTTCATTCACAGCCGGTGCATATGCATGTAAATAACCGATTTTTTTAGGAGCGACTTTATAAATCTGATCCCGTTTTGTGCCAGCCCCAATGACCGTCTCAAATGCAAGCGGAAGGTTCGTTTTCTTCATTGCTTTTTGCATCATCATGCTTTTGACATCTTCAGCATTTGGAACTTTAGCTGTCAGGCCGCCCTTCACTCTGTACTGCTGTTCCTGGGCATAATGCATTTCAGCCGTTTCTTTCCCGCCGCGGTTATCCGCACGGTTTGTATTGATTTTTTTATATTCCCAGTTTGCGACTGTTTCATTTGATTCATAGCCGAGCGCCCATTTCCCGAGAAATATTGTCGCCCGGTACCCTACTGCAAGCGGTGTGCCGGATATGTTGGATTCATTCAGCATTTTGATGAGATGCGGATTTTCAATCTTCACCTCAGAATGATCGAGCAATTCCTTTGCCAGCTTGCTCGGCTGAAGCATTGGCTGATCCTGTGAAGCATTCGGATACGTGTTTTCCTTTGAAATGCTTGCGACAGAATTAGGAACCTTAAACTGCTTTTTCGCGTGGATGGGCTGAACGCCGAAAAAACTAAAGAATAACAACACGATAAGTGTGGAATGAAATAGCTTTTTCATCATATCACTCTTTCTATGGCATTTTCCCTTAGTCTTTTCATCCCGCTTTGTTGTTATCCATCATTTTTTCAGGTTAAAGAAGGAAAAAGCCGATCGCCATAATGACATATGCAGCAAGCAGTGTCGCACCTTCAAACCAGTTGGAATCCCCGTCATTCGAAATCGCGATCATCAAGAGAACCGCTGATACCATCGCGACGAGCTCCGGCAATGTAAATACAAGCGGCATGCTTGTCGGAAAAAAGATAGAACAGATGACGAGAACCGGTGCGACAAACATAGCGATCTGCAGCGTAGAGCCGACTGCAATTTCAACCGCAATGTCCATTTTATTTTTGAAGGCCATAATAATCGCTGACGCGTGCTCCGCCGCATTTCCTACAATCGCCACGATGATGACCCCGATAAACAGCTCGCTCCACCCGAACTGTTCAGCAACCGAGTGAAAGGTATGGACCAGGTTTTCGGATATGTATGCAACCACAATCGTTGCCGCAAACAAGACAATCGTCGCAACCTTCCCTGACCATTCCGGCTCTTCCTCTTCTTCAGACTGAGCGGCATTATTCGGCTGATAAACGCCCCGATGCGTGACAAGTTTAAAGTACAGCGCCGCCACATACAACAGAATCATAATGATGCTGATGCCGATGCTTAAATTGAGCTTGCTGGCGTTTCCCATACCAACAGAGAATACCTCCGGAATCACAAAGGCGACAATGATGGCAAAAATCAGAAGCCCGGAGTTATGGCGGGCATCATGGATATTAAATTCCTGCCGCTTATATTTTAAACCGCCGACAAAAAACGATAGGCCCGCTACCAGCAACAGGTTCCCCAGCACTGAACCGGTTAAAGAGGCAAGCACGATTCCTGTCAGGCCTTCTTTTAATGCAAAAAGGGAAATAATCAGCTCCACCGCATTCCCGAAGGTTGCATTCAACAAACCGCCGATACGCGGTCCTGCAATGATGGACAGTGATTCTGTCGCCCTCCCCATATAGCTTGCAAGCGCGATAATCGTCACGCAATAAACTGCAAATAGAACCGCGGAAGGCCAATGCATCAAACTGCCAATCACAGAAAGCGGAACACCGGCCGCCACTAAAATAAAAAAGATACGATTCATGGTGAAATAGCTCCTTTTTTATGACTTGTTTTATTTTTATTCTTCACAAAAACCTTCATGATTACACGAGGGCAAATGTATAGCGTGATATAGGCTTTTTTCAGGTTGCCTGCTTTTGGAAAACATTGTACGATCAACATAGATTCCACATAAGGAGAACTGACACGATGTCACGATTTCATTTCTTTATCCTTGTCTTGCTCGTATCCATTTCCGGGTTTTCACAAGGCATGCTGCTGCCTGTCATTTCAATCATTTTTGAAACAAATGGAGAATCCGCTGCTATCAACGGCCTGCACGCGACCGGGCTGTATATCGGTGTGCTTTTGGCTTCGCCGTTTATGGAAGCGCCGCTCAGAAAGCTCGGGTTCAAGCCACTGATCGTCATGGGCGGAAGCATTGTCATTTTAAGCTTATTCGGATTTATTTGGCTTCAGTCAGTTTGGGTTTGGTTCCTGCTTCGCCTGTTCATTGGAATCGGCGACCACATGCTTCACTTTTCTACGCAAACGTGGGTGACCTCCATGTCATCAAAACAAAATCGCGGAAGAAACCTGTCTATTTATGGGCTTTCCTTTGGCCTTGGCTTTGCCGCAGGCCCGTTCATGGTGCCGCTTGTCAAACTGAGTCCGTCGCTTCCTTTTATCGTGTCCGGCTGCATCAGTCTGTTTGCGTGGCTTTTTGTTTTCTTTCTACAAAATGCATACCCGGAAACCAGTCCTCATGAAACCAAATCAGACAATAGTTTCAGGCGATTTTATCAGGCCATGTTGTTTGGGTGGGTTGCCTTTATGCCTACATTTGGCTATGGCTTTCTGGAAACGGCGCTGAACGGAAGCTTTCCGGTGTACGCGCTCCGTTTGGGGATATCAGTAGACGCAGTAGCGATCATCCTTCCCGCATTTGCGATTGGAAGCATTATCTTTCAGTTTCCGCTCGGCATCCTCAGCGATAGATACGGCAGGCGGAATGTGCTGCTGATGATTTTGCTGACTGGGGCTCTTTGCTTTTTCATCGCCGGTGTATTTCCTTCGCCTTACGTGATCGGCGGCTGCTTTTTTATTGCAGGAATGGCAGTCGGATCAACCTTTACACTTGGCATCAGCTATATGACAGATCTTCTCCCGCCTCACCTCCTGCCGGCGGGGAACCTGCTTTGCGGCATTACATTCAGTCTCGGCAGCATCCTCGGCCCGGTTGCCGGCGGCTGGTATATGCAGACATTTGAAAGCGCAAACTTGTTCTACTTCATTACTCTCACGCTTAGCGCTGTGTGGCTGGCCCTTGTGCTGGGCAAACCGAAAAGCTGGTCACCGGCTGAAACCTATTCTTCATCTTCTTAATCAAAAAGCCTCCCGACATCATGTCAGGAGGCTTTTATGCTAATGGTAGCCGTTTTGTCCGTTGGCGCTTCCGCTTGTTTTATGGCTCGATTTGCTTTTCGAATTTTGTTTGTTATGGCTTCCGCCTTTTTTCGTATGCTTGGTCATCACGATATCCCCCCGACTTCTTTTTGAACCGAAGTTCGTTTATAGGGTGCGCTAATGGTAGGGATTTTCATCAGGAAGCTTTTTACGTTTATGTAAAAGAGCGTTGATTTCTCCGCCTAGGATAATTAAAATGCCGCTCAAGTAAAACCAAATCATCAAGACGATGATTCCCCCGATGCTCCCGTAAGTGGCGCTATAGTTCGCAAACGTGCTGACGTAAAATGAAAACAATGTGCTGACAACGATCCAGCCGATGGTCGCAAAGACCGCACCCGGCATGACAAACCGGAGAGACAGCTTTTTGTTCGGCGCAATCACATACAGCGCGGAAAAAACAATCAAAAGCACAAGCGGGCTGACACCCCAGCGAATGGCGGCCCAGACGGATAAAAACAGATCCGACGCGCCGACAAAGTCAGAAGCGAGCCTTCCAATCTCCCGGCCAAATACCGGCAGAAGCAAAGCCACTAAAATCGTAAATACCATGGCAATCGTCAAAAAAATCGAGGTTAGACGAACAATGATAAAAGAGCGGTTTTCTTCCACATCATACGCGTGGTTTAGCGACCGGACGATCGCGTTCATTCCATTAGACGCAGACCATAATGCGGCGATAATCCCGAATGACAGCAAACCGCCATTTCGATTATTTAAGGTTTGATGGGTAATGGATTCAACGAGAGACATCGCACTGGCGGGAGCATATTGTTCTATGACTCCTAAAACATCATCGGTCGAAAGCGGAAGATACGCGGTGAGCGTCAGCATAAAAATCAAAAACGGAAACAGTGACAATAGAAAAAAATACGCCAGCTCCGCTGATTTACTTTGTCCTTCATGAAGGGTGTATCTGCTGAAAAGCTCTTTCAAAAAACTCATGTCGTCTCACCTCGCATGTTTGATCATTTTTTTGAAAAATGCTCTTTCGTTTCTTGCACGAGTTCCATCACTTGCGGCGTTGTTTTCTTCAGCTCTTTCACCTGCTGGTTCACAAAGTCGACTTCCTTTGAAAGCGTTTGGGCGAGCTTTTTGGCCTCATCCACTTTTGTGATGACAGTGTTTTTTAACAGCTCCGGATTGCTTTTATACAGTGAAAGTTTATGCTTGCATGTCAGCCATCTCATGCCGCACGCCTGTCTTGTCGGCTTATGGAGCAGTGATAACGCCGCGCCTGCCGCAGCTCCGAGAAATATCCCTTTCAGCATTAAACGTTCGTTGTTCATGCAAATTCTCCTTTCACTCACAATTGTTTTTCTTTTTGAATAGACGCAAGCAGATGCTCACAGCCCGATTTGATTAATTGGCAGACTTCTTCAAAATTCCCTGTGTAGTAAGGATCGGGAACGTCGGCAAGATCTGAATCTTCAACATAGTCCAAAAGCCTTTTGATATGTGAGGTGTTTTTAAATCCCGCCATGCTTCTGAGACTTCCGATATTTTCTGCATCCATTGCAATGATGTAATCAAAATCGGCCAGATCCTGTTCGCTGACTTGACGCGCCAGCATGCCATCAAAGCTGATTCCTTCTCTGCGCAATATCTCCTGCGTTCCCTCATGCGGCGGATTGCCGATGTGCCAGCCGCCGATTCCCGCTGAGTCCGCCTTGATTTTCCCCTCTAATCCTTTTTTGGCTGCCAGGTCCCGAAAAATCGCTTCCGCCATCGGAGACCGGCAAATGTTTCCTAAACAAACAAATAACACGCTTATCATGTTGTCCAACCTCCCTATTCTTTGCCCCTATTTCTCTAAAAAGAAACCTTCATGAATATCTTAGTAGGATGTTCATTTTCTTTTCAACTGATGTCTTCACTTTTTTGGAATGAACAGCCTGCTTTTAGAATAGGGTTTTTTTCTGATGGAATTCTGTTAGAATAAAACATACCTATATTGCGCATAGAAAGGATGGAACCATTTGTCCAGCCCAAATACAGAAACATTAACTCAAATGATTGAAGAGATTTCCCAAAAGCTGAACATGCTGAACGTCGGCGTAATCAAAGCGGAGGATTTCAGTGATGAGAAGATTGAAGACCTCACGTACCTTCACAGCATGGTGATGAAAAAAGAATCATTCAGCCCAAGTGAAATGCAGGCGATTGCTCAAGAATTAGCCTCGCTTCGTAAATAATGGAGACTGGCCGGAAACTCGGCGAGTCTTTTTTATCATTTCCCCAAACCAATTTTCCTTAGAACAGTAAACAGCAAAGTGTTCGAATAAGATTTGAAGGAGTACAAGCATGCAAACGACATCTATCAAAACAGCATCCGGAATGTATATCAACTACTTCTTTCTGGGGATGGTCAACATCATTCTCGCATCCAATATGTCTTCATTAACAAAACAGTGGAATACCGATCCGACCGGCATCAGTTATGTCATTGCCGCTATCGGGTTTGGCAAACTGCTGACATACGGCATTTCCGGCGTTCTATCAGATAAAATCGGCAGAAAGCCGCTTGTTGTCGCTTCTGCGGGAATTATGGCCGTCTTTTTAGTCGGTATTCCTTTATCACCGAGCTATGAGCTGGCGTTTGTTTTCGCCTTATTAGCCGGAGTCGCAAATTCAGCGATGGATGCCGGAACATATCCGGCCCTAACCGAGCTCTTTCCGTCTGCTTCCGGTTCGGCGAATGTCTTGGTCAAAGCCTTTATGTCTGTCGGGGCCGCACTTTTGCCGCTTTTGATCACATTTTTAGCAGACCACAGCATGTTTTACGGATTTGCTTTTTATCTGCCGGCAGCGGTCTATCTCCTGAATATTATTTATTTATCAACGCTTTCGTTTCCTAAAAAATATAAGAAACCAACTAATAGCGGCCAACAGGAATCTCCCGTTTTCTTGTCTGAACCCGTTTTTCAGAAAGAAGGCACCGCACTGATTATCATCGGTTTTACATCCACGGCTTTATTTACGGTTTCTCAAATCTGGCTCCCGAGCTACGCGCAAAAAGCAGCCGGTTTAGCTGAATCAGCATCTGTACAATTGCTGAGCTATTATAGTATAGGATCTCTGGCATCTGTTTTATTATTAGCCGTTTTGCTGAACAGATGGGTCAAACCTGTCTTCATAACGCTCTTATATCCTATTATTACTTTATGTACCCTCGCAGTCATGCTGACCGTTCATATCCCAGTTGTGCTGGACATCACTGCCTTTTTCTTAGGCTTTTCAACTGCGGGTGTGTTTCAAATTACCATTACGTTAATGACAGAGCTTTTCTGGAAGCGAAAAGGAACCGTTACCGGAATTGTAGCGACCGCTTCAAGTCTTGCATCAATTCTGCTGCCGATTGCAACAGGGCTTATCGCAAAAGCGGGGGGCATCGCTCATATTTTCATATTCGACTTCGGCATTGCGGTCATCGGAACGGCTGCAGCTGCTTTCTTGTATTACAGGTACAAGAAACTGACAGGTGCTCAAGCCTAAGCAACAAAAAAACGGACGCCCAAGAGCGTCCGTTTTTTCTTATTTCTCAAGCAATGCCAATGACTCGCGGTTAAATGCCGGTATATCGTCCGGTGTGCGGCTAGTGACCAATTGATCCTGGCAAACAACCACTTCCTTGTCCACAACGTCGGCACCGGCGTTTTCCATGTCAACACGAATGGACGTATAGCCCGTCGCTTTTCGGCCGTCGAGCGCTTTCGCATTGATTAAAAGCTGCGGGCCGTGGCAAATGGCGAATACCGGTTTTTTGTCAGTCATAAACGCTTTTGTAAATTGGACGAAACGATCGTCAGCGCGAAGCTGGTCTGGTGAAAATCCTCCAGGAATCAAAAGCGCATCAAAGTCTGAAGGATTTACGTCGTCAATGGACGCGTCAACCGTCACTTCCGCTTTTCCCTGCTTGCCTTTTACTGTTTTTCCTTTTTCATTTTCGATGACAGTCAGTTCATGTCCCGCTTCTTTAAAAGCTTTCGCAGGCTCAGTGTACTCGCTGTCCTCAAAATAATCTGTTAAAACAACTGCAATTTTTTTCCCCATGATTCATAACCTCCCGCTTTATATGTCTACATAAAACACTCTACCCCAGCCACACTAAAATAAACATTCCGCGATTGTGACAAACGATAAGCATAAATACCCAGTATTTGTCGCTTGATACTGCTACATAATACTCATTTTTCTCCCTTTTACAATAATCATAAAGAAACACCTACAAATAGTTACAAAATATTCTTACAATAGGAGCTGTAACACAAATTTCGTTGAAAGGTGGAGAACTGGTGAGAATACAGAAAAGACGAACACACGTCGAAAACATTCTCCGTATTCTTTTGCCCCCAATTATGATACTTAGCCTAATCCTCCCAACACCACCCATTCATGCAGAAGAAAGCGCGGCTCCTCAGGTGCATCTGAATATTTTGGCTACGACTGATATTCATGCCAACATGATGGATTACGATTACTACAGCGACAAAGAAACGGCGGATTTCGGTCTGGCGAGAACAGCGCAATTGATCCAAAAGCACCGCGAGCAAAACCCTAACACCCTGCTTGTGGATAACGGCGACTTGATTCAAGGGAATCCGCTGGGTGAATACGCGGTGAAATATCAAAAAGACGACATTATCTCCGGCACGAAAACCCATCCGATTATCAGCGTCATGAATGCGCTGAAATACGACGCCGGAACGCTTGGCAATCATGAATTCAACTACGGGCTCGACTTTCTCGACGGCACAATCAAAGGAGCCGATTTCCCGATTGTAAATGCCAACGTCAAAACAACTAGCGGTGAAAACCGTTATACGCCGTATGTGATTAATGAAAAAACCCTCATTGATGAAAACGGTAATGAGCAGAAAGTAAAAGTCGGTTACATAGGCTTTGTCCCGCCGCAAATCATGACATGGGACAAAAAGAATCTCGAGGGGCAGGTTCAGGTGCAGGATATCGTAGAATCCGCCAATGAAACGATCCCGAAAATGAAGGCCGAAGGCGCAGATGTCATTATTGCCCTCGCCCACACCGGCATTGAAAAGCAGTCACAATCATCAGGTGCAGAAAACGCCGTGTTTGACCTTGCCACTAAAACGAAAGGCATTGACGCGATTATCTCGGGCCATCAGCACGGACTCTTTCCTTCCTCCGAGTATGCGGGTGTTGCTCAATTTGATGTGGAAAAAGGAACAATTAACGGCATCCCTGTCGTCATGCCAAGCAGCTGGGGCAAATATTTAGGCGTGATTGACCTCAAGCTTGAAAAGGCGGACGGCTCATGGAAGGTAGCAGATTCCAAAGGAAGTATTGAATCTATTGCTGGCAACGTCACATCAAGAAACGAAACCGTTACAAACACCATTCAGCAAACACACCAAAACACACTGGAGTATGTCCGAAAGCCAGTCGGCAAAACCGAAGCAGATATTAACAGCTTCTTTGCACAGGTCAAAGATGATCCTTCCATTCAGATCGTGACTGACGCGCAAAAGTGGTACGCTGAAAAAGAAATGAAGGATACCGAGTACAAGAACCTGCCGATTTTATCCGCTGGAGCGCCGTTTAAAGCAGGCGGCAGAAACGGAGCCAATTACTATACAAACATTCCAGCCGGAGATCTTGCGATTAAAAATGTCGGTGACTTGTATCTTTACGATAATACTGTTCAAATCGTCAAGCTGACAGGCAGCGAGGTCAAGGACTGGCTGGAGATGTCAGCAGGCCAATTCAATCAAATTGATCCAGCTAAAGGCGGCGACCAGGCCTTGCTGAACGAGAATTTCCGCTCCTATAATTTTGACGTGATTGACGGTGTCACATATCAGGTCGATGTGACAAAACCGGCTAAATACAATGAAAACGGAAAAGTGATCAATGCGGATTCATCCCGTATCATCAATCTTTCCTATGAAGGCAAGCCGATCAGCCCAAGCCAGGAATTTCTCGTGGTCACCAATAACTATCGTGCGTCCGGAGGCGGCGGATTCCCTCATCTGACGAGCGATAAAATTGTCCACGGCTCTGCGGTTGAAAACAGGCAGGTGCTGATGGATTACATTATTGAACAAAAAACAGTCAATCCAAAAGCAGACAACAACTGGTCAATCGCGCCTGTTTCCGGCACGAATCTGACGTTTGAATCCTCGCTTTTGGCCAAGCCATTTGCCGATAAAGCAGACGATGTCGCTTATGTAGGCAAGTCTGCGAATGAAGGCTATGGTGTGTATAAGCTGCAATTCGATGATGATTCAAATCCAGATCCTCCTAAAGACGGACTGTGGGATCTGACCGTCATGCACACCAATGATACGCACGCCCATCTCGATGATGCAGCGAGACGAATGACGAAAATCAACGAAGTGCGCAGCGAAACAAATCACAACATTCTCCTTGATGCGGGAGATGTATTTTCCGGCGATCTGTATTTTACTAAATGGAACGGTTTGGCCGATCTGAAAATGATGAACATGATGGGCTATGACGCCATGACCTTCGGAAACCATGAATTTGACAAAGGCCCGACAGTGCTTTCTGATTTTCTAAGCGGAAACAGCGCAACCGTTGATCCGGCGAACCGCTATCACTTTGAAGCGCCGGAATTTCCGATTGTCAGTGCAAACGTAGATGTGTCAAATGAGCCCAAGCTGAAATCATTTGTCAAAAAGCCGCAAACCTTTATGGCAGGTGAAAAGAAAGATGCCGGCATTCACCCTTACATTCTGTTAGACGTTGACGGGGAGAAAGTCGCCGTATTCGGCCTGACAACAGAAGATACAGCCACCACATCAAGCCCGGGCAAAAGCATCGTATTCAATGATGCCTTTGAAACAGCACAAAACACCGTCAAAGCGATTCAGGAAGAAGAAAAGGTAAATAAAATTATTGCTTTAACCCATATCGGTCATAACCGTGATCTTGAGCTAGCCAAAAAAGTAAAAGGCATTGACTTGATCATCGGCGGACACACTCACACCCTCGTAGACAAAATGGAGGTCGTGAACAACGAAGAACCGACGATCGTGGCACAGGCAAAAGAATACGGCCAATTCTTGGGGCGCGTTGATGTCGCGTTTGATGAAAATGGCGTTGTGCAAACAGACAAATCAAATCAGAGCGTGCTGCCAATTGATGAGCATACAGAAGAAAACGCAGAAGCAAAACAAGAGCTTGATCAGTTCAAAAGTGAATTAGAAGACGTAAAAAATGAAAAAGTCGGCTATACGGATGTGGCGCTTGACGGCCAGCGTGAGCATGTGCGCACGAAAGAAACGAATCTCGGAAACTTCATCGCGGACGGTATGCTGGCAAAAGCGAAAGAAGCAGCCGGCGCCAGAATAGCGATAACAAATGGCGGCGGCATCAGAGCCGGCATTGACAAAGGTGATATCACACTCGGCGAGGTGCTCAACGTGATGCCGTTCGGCAATACGCTTTACGTGGCCGATTTAACCGGAAAACAAATTAAAGAAGCCCTTGAACAAGGCCTAAGCAATGTGGAAAATGGCGGCGGCGCTTTCCCTCAGGTGGCCGGAATCGAATATACCTTTACATTAAACAACGAACCTGGGCACCGTGTGTTAGAAGTGAAAATTGAATCGCCTAACGGAGACAAAGTTGCTATAAATACGGATGATACCTACCGCGTGGCAACAAATAATTTTGTCGGTGCCGGAGGAGACGGATATTCTGTCTTTACAGAAGCCTCCCATGGTGAAGACCTTGGCTACGTTGATTATGAGATTTTCACCGAACAGCTGAAAAAACTAGGAAACAAGGTCTCTCCTAAAGTTGAAGGACGGATCAAAGAAGTATTCCTGCCGACAAAGCAGAAGGACGGCAGCTGGACACTTGATGAAGACAAATTTGAGATTTACGCTAAAAATGCCAACACGCCGCTTGTCTATTACGGAACACATGAAGGATCACAAGAGAAGCCTATCAATCTCAAAGTAAAAAAAGATCAGGTCAAACTTTTGAAAGAAAGAGAGTCAGATCCTTCATTGACGGTGTTCAACTACTGGTACAGCATGAAGATGCCAATGGCGAACCTTAAAACTGCAGACACTGCAATCGGAATCAAGTCGACGGGAGAATTGAATGTGTCATTGGCAGATGTATATGACTTTACAGTAAAGCAAAAAGGAAAAGAAATAAAATCATTCAAGGAGCCCGTACAGCTTTCGCTTCGCATGTTTGATATTGAAGAAGCTCATAACCCTGCCATTTATCACGTCGACAGGAAAAAGAGAGCTTTCACAAAGACAGATAACGGATCAGTTGACGATGATATGGTGACAGGATATACAAACCACTTCAGCGAATACACGATCTTAAATTCCGGTTCGAACAACAAACCGCCGGCATTCCCGTCCGACCAACCGACAGGCGGTGATGACGGCAGTCATGGCGGAGGCTCCGACAAACCAGGCGGAAAACAGCCGACTGACGGAAACGGAGGAAATGATACGCCTCCCGGCACTCAACCGACTAACGGCTCTGGAGGAAACGGTTCGGGCGGATCAGGAACAGACGGTCCGGCTGGCGGCCTGCTTCCGGACACAGCCACATCCATGTACTCGATCCTGTTGGCCGGATTTCTTATCAGCGCACTCGGAACGGCAATGTACTTACATCAGAGGAGAAAACAGAATAGAACGAATCAGGCATAAAAAAAGAGCTGCTCGCTAAGCGAGCAGCTTTCTTTATTTAAACCCACTTCACAACATCTTCAACAGCAGATCTTGTTTTCGGACGAGGGTCTCTCACTCGGTAGCCAAATGCCACCATCACAGAAATATCGAAGCTTCCGTTTTCCAGAAGGCCTTCTTCTTCAAGAATACGGTGAATGTGATCGTACTGGAAGCCTTCGATCGGGCAGGAATCAACACCGATTTGCGCAGCGGCAGTCATCATGTTGCCAAGCGCGATATAGGTTTGTTTTGATGCCCAGTCAAACAATGTTCTGTCACTTTCAAGCAAATGCAAATCGTTTTTCTGGAATTCTTCTGTTTTGCTTAAATAGCCTTCGTACACGTCTTGAGGCATTTGTTTTACTTCTTTTAAATGACGTTTGATGTAGTCCGCATTATATTTGATATCCTTCGCTGTACGCGCAAGAATCAGGACGAAATGGCTTGCGGTCGGCAGCTGCTTTTGCGCGCCCCATGTGTATTCACGAAGCTTCTCGCGGAACTCCGGATTTTGGACGACGACAAATTTCCAAGGCTCAAGGCCGAGTGAGCTCGGAGACAGTCTTCCTGTTTCTAAAATAAATTCAAAATCGCTGTCTGACACTTTTTTATTCGGGTCAAATTCCTTAGTCGCATGCCTGAAATTGTATGCATCCAGAATTTGTGTCTTTAGATCTGCCATGTAAAACACCTCTCCTTTAGATTACTCTCATCTCTATTGTAGCCATTATGATAAAAAGTAAAAGTACGCACATTTTTGTTGGATAGTATCAATTTTGATACCAAACAAAAAAGCGCGCTGCCGCAGGCAGGCGCCTCTCTCATTTCCCCCGCCGCGCAAAATCAACAAATCGGAATTTGTCGAGACGGTGTCTGCTTTCCGTATATTGAAACAAACTGGTATCCTCCAAAAAGACGTAGTTTCTCACCACGACCATATGGTCATAGCCGCGTAAATCGAGCAGCTCTCTGTCCTCGTCCGTACACGGCTCGGCGACAATTTCTTTTTGGGCGTAACTGATCGAAAGACCGAGCTCTCCTTCTATATATTCATATATGGAGTTTTCACAAATTTCTTTCGTCAGGTGAGGGACATGCTTTCTGAAAAAGTAATCCTTGTCCAAAATCACATGTTCCCCGTCAATCTTTCTAGACCTGGTGACTTCCCAGATGTCGTCATCCAGATTGGCCCGGAGCTGTTTTTGGATCAGCTCTGACGGAGGCTCCAGCCCGAATTTGTGTACAGTTGTTTTCGTTTCTTTGCCAAGCGTTTGCGCGAGCTCCTTGAAGCTGACAAGGCCCGAAACGGGAAACTGCATTTTTTCACGATTGAGCACGACGGAGCCTTTTCCCCTGATTTTCTGGATATAACCGTTTTGCGCGAGCATATGAAGCGCCTTTCGGACCGTTTCTCTTGATGTACCGTACTGTGCGGTCAACTCATGTTCAGACGGAAGAATCTCCTCCGCTTTCCATCGGCCGCCTTCAATTTGCTGTGCGATGTCTTTATAAATTGTGATGAATTTATTCACCTTCATTATGGACCACCCAGCTTAGTTTAACACGGTTTCGTTAAACGATAAACAATGGACTCATACGGGCGAAGCGTCATGTTCTGAAGCCCTTCCCTTGCTTCATCGTTCGTCAACAGCACCTCTGCCTTCCATTCGCCAGGCGCTAAAGAGTCCGGCAGTGTAAAGGCCGCCTCTGTCCCGTAAAAATTATTGATCACGAGCAGCTTTTCATTGCTGCCGTGTCTGAGATACGCAAAAATGTTCGGGTCATCCTTTGCGATTATCTCATACGTTCCCTCTGTCACAATGTCATACATTTTGCGAATCTGAATCAATTTTTGATAATGGTAAAACACCGAATTCTGATCCCTCAGCGCCGCTTCAGCATTGATTTCCCGATAGTTGCCGGCGACCGGTATCCATGGCGTACCCTTTGTAAAACCGCCATTCGGCGTATCATCCCATTGGACAGGCGTTCTGGAATTGTCACGGGATTTCGCCTGTAAAATGGCTGTGATCTCTTGATCAGCCATTCCTTTGTCCTTAAAGGCGTTATACATGTTCAGCGATTCGACATCCCGATAGGAGCTGATGTCCGAAAACTTCGGATTCGTCATTCCCAGCTCCTCGCCCTGAAAAATATAAGGCGTGCCCTGCATCATATGAATGGCCGTAGCAAGCATTTTCGCCGATTTCACCCTATATGCGCCATCATCTCCATATCTTGATACAATGCGCGGCTGATCATGATTGCACCAGAACAGAGCGTTCCATCCCCCTCCTGCGTGCATTCCCATTTGCCAGTCGGATAGGATCTCCTTCAGCTTCAAAAAGTCAAACGGCGCCAAGGCCCATTTTTCTCCGTTAGGATAGTCAACCTTGAGATGATGGAAGCTGAATGTCATATCAAGTTCTTTATTGTCAGGATTCGTATACCGGATACAGTGGTCTATGGTTGTTGAAGACATCTCACCGACCGTCATGCTGTCGTAATGCGAAAACACCTTTTCGTTCATTTCATGCAGAAATTCGTGCACCCGCGGCCCGTCAGTGTAAAAAGAGCGGCCGTCGCCGCCGTCCTCCGCATTCGGAAAGCGCTGATCTTTAGAAATCAGGTTGATGACATCAAGCCTGAAGCCGTCTATTCCCTTTTCAAACCAAAAATGCATCATGTCATAGACATGCTTTCTGACCTCTTCATTTTCCCAATTCAAATCAGCCTGCGTCACATCAAACAGATGCAAATAGTATTGGCCCGACGCTTCGTCAAACTCCCATGCCGAGCCGCCGAATTTCGATTCCCAGTTCGTCGGAAGAGAACCGTTTTCCTGCGGGTCTTTCCATATATAAAAATCACGATATGGGCTGTCTATTGAAGAGATCGCCTCGCGAAACCATTTGTGCTCTGTTGACGTATGATTGACAACAAGATCCATGACGACTTTCAGGTCTCTTTTATGTGCTTCGGACACTAGCCGCTCAAAATCCTCCATCGTTCCGTATTCAGGATAAATCGAGTAATAATCACGAATATCGTACCCATTATCATGCTGCGGAGAATCATAAATCGGCGTCAGCCAAAGCACATCCACCTGAAGTGTTTTTAAGTAATCAAGCTTTTCAATAATGCCGTTCAGATCGCCGACACCATTTCCTGTCGTATCGTTAAAGCTTTTCGGATAAATTTGATAAACCACAGCTTTTTTCCACCATGGCGTTTGTTCTGTTTTCATCTGTTTCCACCACCATATTTAAATTGAAAACGGGAAAAGGGAACGTTCAACACGTCCCGCTCCCCATTTGTTATTTATGTTTGAATCTCGCATACGCGTATGTTCCGGCAAACGGCACGATCAATACAATAGCCATCCCGATTGCAAACGCGCCCCAGTACTGGCTCATGATTGAGAAAATCCCCGGCACGCCGCCGACACCGACGGAGCTTGCCAGCACACCTTGAGAAGAAATATACATTCCGGCCAGGCCAGAGCTGACCATTGCAATGATAAACGGGAATCTGTATCGCAGATTCACCCCAAAGATGGCAGGCTCTGTAATGCCAAGATAAGCAGAAATCCCTGATGTGAGGGAGAGGCCTTTTTGTTTCTCATCCTTCACGATAAACATCATGGCCAGAGCCGCCGAACCTTGTGCGATATTAGAAAGCGCCAGCATCGGCCATAAAAAGGTGCCGCCGAGCTTTGAACCGATGAGCTGCAGGTCGACTGCAAGAAACGTGTGATGCATACCGGTAATCACGAGCGCTGAGTAGAAACCGCCATATAACAGACCGCCCAGTGCGGCAAAAGAACCAAACACCGAGATAAGCCCTGAAGTCAGTACATTACCGATCGCAAATGTAATCGGGCCGATAATGATAAAAGAGGCAAATCCTGTTAAGAGAAGCGTAATTGGTGCGACAACGAGCAGCTGTATGCCCTCAGGTGTGCGTTTTGTTAAAAATACCTCAATCTTCGCCAGCATATAAGAAGCAAGCAAAATTGGGAGCACCTGGCCCTGATAGCCGACTTTCTGCACCTCTAGGCCGAATAGATTCCATACCGGGATCTCTCCGCTTTGTTCTGCGGCGCCATATCCCCACGCATTCAGCAAATCAGGATGCACGAGCATAACCCCGAGCACAATGCCGAGAAGCGGATTGCCGCCGAACCGCTTGACTGCAGACCATCCGATTAACGCAGGCAAAAACGTAAAGGCCGTGCCTGCAATCAGGTTAATCATATTAGCAAGATCCGCCCACTGCGGATAAACCTGCACAATCGATTTTGTGCTGAAGAAAATGCCTTCCGCCGTTAAAATGTTATTGATCCCCATTAAAAGACCCGCCGTGACAATCGCAGGCAATATTGGAATAAAAATATCTGCAAGCGTTTTCACAGCACGCTGCAAAGGATTCATATTTTTTTCTGAGGCCTTCTTCACTTCATCCTTTGTTGACTCGCCAATCCCCGTTTCCTTAACCAGTTCAGCATATACTTTATTGACAGTTCCCTGGCCGATTACGACCTGAAACTGTCCGTTTGTCGAGAATGATCCCTTTACCACATCAATTTGATCAAGCATCTCTTGGTCAACCTTGCTTTCATCTATTAAAGCAAAACGCAAACGTGTAACACAATGAGTTGCCGCTGCAATATTTTCAGCACCGCCGACTGCTTCGACAATCTGACGTGCCGATTTGTTCAGTTCCCCCATGCCAACCCCTCCGTATCCGTTTTTATAACTTGTATATACAACTTATAATCATATTGTATTCCTGTATATACAGGTAGTCAACACTTTTTTATAGCGCTTTCATCCTAGTCTGGAATATATGAAACAGACAAGGTTACCCTAAAAGTCACAAGCACTTATTGTGACATTAAAAAGCAGGGTGAGCCTCTATGAATATACGCGACAAAGCGCTTCAGCTCATCAAAGAGCTTGAAGACAATCAGGACAGACCGATCTCTCCCAATTTGAAGGAAAACCTCGATAATCTGACCTTATTAACAGAAGGCTGCTCAGACATCGTATTTAGACAATTTGACTTTGGAAACGGGCTGTGCGGATTTATTGTTTATGAAGAAACTTTGAAAAGTTAATAACAGAATCGACCATCAAAGGATCGAGAGAGGGCTTCACTGAAAGCCTCAGGGTATAATGTTCAGCGCGGCGTCTGCCCGCTAGCCGATTTCTTTCCCCGCCATACAGCTGAGGCTCTCCGTGAAGAGGGAGTGCGCCTGCCGAAAACCGTTGGTCAGACGGTCAGCATCCTCGGCGCTCTTGTTATTGGGACAGTACTGATGCGGAAATTGTGTCTGCTCCATGGTGATGATTGTATCTTGGATCGTTCAGGCCTGATCATCACAGCCTTTTGGATTTCCGTCATTATAGTGAAGTATCGTGGTACAGCCTATCGCTCTTACACTCAAAAAACGACCCGAAAGCCATGTATACACCAACCGGCAGCTTTTGGTTCTTCTTACATACAAATCAGCTTCGACTTTAACAGAATCAAACCAATCATTAATGTAGTGATTTCTCTTTTGCTGCCTTTACTCATTTATTTGATCATAAAAAGCAAAGCGTTGTTCGGCGCCAAAGCAAAGCACTAGGAGTTTTTAGCTTCTTTTGTTTGATAAACAGGATTCTGTTTTGTTTTCCTTATATCTTTCAGGTAGTACTGTTCAGATGTAAAGAATTCGGTGTACAGCGCTTTTACCTTTCTGCTCAATAACAACAGCGCAATCACATTTGGAACGAGAATAAAAGCCAATGCTAAGTCCAAAAAGCCCCAAATGGCTTTTGCTCCGCCTGCGGCACCTATGATAATAGCCGCTAAATAAACGAATTTGATCACGTGTCCTGCCAGCCGCCCGAACAGAAATTCAGCTTGCTTTACGCCGTAAAAAATGACAACCATAATGGTTGATACGACAAAGAAGACTAGGGAAACCGAAACGAAGTACCCTCCGCCAGAACCGAAATAATGCTGAAATGCAGCCGTCGTCAGTGCTGCCGGGTCAATTGAGGCGTTCTTCCCTGTCCAGACACCAGATGCAAGAACGACAAAAGCGGTGGTCGTGCAGATGATCAAGGTGTCAATGACAATGCCGATCACAGACCAAAACCCTTGCCGTACAGGATGATCAGTCATTGCTGCCGCATGTGCAATCGGGGCTGTTCCCATTCCGGCTTCATTAGAATAAAGACCGCGGGCAAATCCCCAGCGAACGGTTTCCGCCAACGCAGCACCTGCGAACCCTCCAACTGCTGAAGAAGAGGTAAACGCATTTGAAAAGACGAGAGAGAAAAACGCCGGCACTGATGATAGATTCATGAGAACAATCAGGAGACCGGCACCTGCGTATGCCCCTGCCATAAGAGGCACGACAAACTCTGTTACTTTTCCGATCCGCTTTACCCCTCCTATCACCACTAACCCAATCAAAAATGCAATTCCGATTCCTGCGTATATTTTATTGAAAGAAAACGTCTCGGCAAGCGAGACTGAAACCGAATTTCCCTGAACCATAATGCTGGGAATCAGCTCCACAATCAGCGCAACAGAGAAGAATACGCCGAGCCATTTCATGCGCAGCCCTTTTGTTATGTAATACATCGGTCCCCCGACGTATTCACCCTGCTCATTTTTTTCTCTGTAATGAACAGCAAGAACACTTTCAGAAAACTTAATCGCCATGGCAAATAAGGCAATAAGCCACATCCAAAAAACCGCTCCTGGCCCTCCAAACATAATAGCGGCGGGCACACCGACAATGTTCGCTGCACCGATCGTTGAACTGAGGGCTGAGGTCAATGCCTGAAGCGGTGTGACTGTGCCTTCTCCCTTCGGCTTTTTTCCTACGCTGCCGATTGTCTGTTTGAAAATGTATAAAGGATAGCGAAATTGAAAACCTTTCAGCAAAATTGTGAAATACAACCCCGTCCCCGTCAGCAGGATGATTAGCGGCGGGCCCCACAGCCAATCAGATATATGCTCTATCCATACTAATAGTCGTTCCATCCCATCACCCTTTTTTCGTTTATGGGTCATTTCCCATAGATGGAAAAACATAAACCTTTTGACATAGAACTTGGAACATAAAAAGGATGGCTTTTATCAATCGCCATCCTGCAGATCAGACAAATCAGCTGGAAGAAGGTCTGTTTCGTCCAAGCCGGTCATATACTTTATTCTTATAAAAAGCGGATGCTGGCTTTGAAAACATGCCTTTTTTGTCGACAAGCTTATCAAGCAGCAATTGCTTTTCAGATTTTTTTCTGATTAATTGCTCGCGTTCTTTTTCGTCATAGCACTTTTCGATTAAATGGTCGATGGTCATAAGCTCTTTTTTGAGCGCGCCCTCGTCCTCTGCCATTCCCGCGTTTTTCAAAATACGATAGCCCATGCGCAGCGATTCCGGCAAGTGTGCCGCGTCATCCTTCGGCAGCGGCTTCCCCATTCCCGGGAGGTTTTGAAAGTCCCCGTCTTTGATGGCGCGCTTAATTTTATCTTCAGACACAATATGGGAAAAATCCATCATTTCACCTCTTTTTATCTATTCCTTATATTTTATCATACAATTCTCAATGTACCATTTTATTCCTTTATTTCTAGAAAGATACCTTGTTTTACATTTGGTAATATCAAAGCGAAACGTTGATTCGACGGCGTTTTTCGCCACTTTCTCCATCATACGATTTTCACTTTTCTAATCTGCTGATTCGTGTTATATTGGATACGTTCGTTTTTTCTATCGTTTCGCTCGAACTGGATCGGAAAAAAGGAGTGTAACAATGAAAACATTTATAAAAGAAAGAGGACTGGCCTTCTTCTTAATTGCGGTCGTCCTGTTATGGATCAAGACGTATGTCGGTTATGTCCTGAACTTCAACTTAGGAATAGACAACACGATACAAAAAATATTGCTTTTTGTGAATCCTCTTAGCTCAAGCTTGTTCTTTCTTGGCTTTGGACTCTTGTTCAAGAAAAAATTACAGCAGACAGCCATTATAGTGATTCATTTTTTAATGTCTTTTTTACTGTACGCAAACATTGTGTACTACAGATTTTTCAATGATTTTATTACAATTCCGGTCATTATGCAGGCTAAAACAAACGGCGGCCAACTCGGAGACAGCGCATTTTCGCTGATGAGACCGACTGACGCCTTTTACTTTATCGATACGATCATCCTGATCATCTTGGCGATCAAAGTAAACAAGCCTGCCGAAACGTCAAGCAAAAAATCGTTCCGAATTATTTTTGCGTCTTCAATTCTTGTGTTCTTGATCAACCTGGCAGTTGCGGAATCAGACCGTCCTGAATTGCTGACAAGATCATTCGACCGGAACTATCTTGTGAAATACTTGGGAACATACAATTTCACGATTTATGACGCTGTACAGAATATCAAGTCCAACAGCCAGCGCGCGCTTGCCGATTCCAGCGACGTGACGGAAGTAGAAAACTACATGAAAGCCAATTACGATGTGCCGAATAACGTGTATTTCGGCAAAGCGGAAGGAAAAAACGTCATTTACGTTTCACTTGAATCTTTGCAGTCATTTATCATCGACTATAAAATTGACGGCAAAGAAGTGACACCGTTCTTAAATAAACTGGCACATGATAACGAAACGTTCTACTTTGATAACTTTTTCCACCAAACGGGACAAGGTAAAACATCTGATGCTGAATTTATGATGGAAAACTCTCTGTACCCGCTGGCTCAAGGTTCAGTTTTCGTAAACAAAGCGCAAAACACGCTGCAATCCGTTCCGGCGATTCTGAAGTCTAAGAATTACACATCTGCTACTTTCCACGGGAACACGCAGACGTTCTGGAACCGTAACGAAATGTACAAGGCGGAAGGCATTGATAAATTCTTTGATTCTGCTTACTATGACATGAACGAAGAAAACACGAAAAACTACGGCATGAAAGACAAACCGTTCTTCAAAGAATCAATGCCGCTGCTGGAAAGCCTGCCGCAGCCGTTCTATACGAAGTTCATTACCCTGTCTAACCACTTCCCATTCGGAATGGATGAGGGGGATACAGACTTCCCGGCTGGAGACTTTGGTGACTCTGTCGTCGATAACTACTTCCAGTCAGCCCATTACCTTGATCAGTCCATTGAACAATTCTTCAATGATCTGAAAAAAGACGGGTTATATGATAAATCGATTATTGTGATGTACGGAGACCACTACGGCATCTCTGAAAACCACAATAAAGCGATGGCGAAAGTGCTTGGCAAGGATGAAATCACTGATTACGACAACGCCCAGCTTCAACGGGTGCCGCTCTTTATCCACGCTGCCGGCGTGAAGGGCGAGAAAGTTCATAAATATGCCGGAGACGTTGATGTGGCTCCTACCATTCTGCATCTGCTCGGAGTGGATACGAAGGACTATCTGATGTCCGGTTCTGATATTTTATCGAAAGAACACCGTGAAGTGATTCCGTTCCGAAACGGAGACTTTATTTCACCGAAGTACACGAAAATATCCGGTAAGTATTACGACACGAAAACCGGAAAAGAACTTGATGAATCTGAAGTCGACAAGTCAGAAGACTCGCTCGTCAAGAAGGAACTTGAAATGTCCGATAAAATCATAAACGGAGACCTGCTGCGGTTCTACGAGCCGAAAGGTTTTAAGAAGGTGAATCCTTCTGATTATGATTACACAAAACATGACGAAGATTCTTCCGAAACGTCAAAGGATAACGAAGATAAATAAGAAAAAGCGGAGAGGTTGCCCTCTCCGCTTTTTTATTTGACAGCAGCCCTCAATTCCTCAGCTGCAAATTCCACATTCGGGCCAATAATGACTTGAACCGATTGCCCGCCCGATTTGACAACCCCTTTTGCTCCTGCTTTCTTTAGCAGCGCTTCATCCACCAAAGCGGTATCCTTCACAGTCAGTCGCAGCCTTGTGGCGCAATGATCAATGGTTTGAAGGTTTTCTTTTCCGCCGAGCCCTTTCAGCATGATGTTTTCATTTACATCCTGAACAGTATTTTCATCCAGCACTTCATCCACATCATCGTCTTCCCGTCCAGGCGTTTTTAAATTCAAAGCCTTAATCAGTACATAAAACACGATAAAGTATACTGCCGCATAGCATATACCTACCAAAAGCAGAAGCAGCGGTTTTTCCGCGATTCCATAGCTGAGCACATAATCGATAGCTCCGGCTGAAAAAGAGAAGCCTGAACGGATGCCGAGCCAGTTGACGATAAATAAAGATAACCCGGTTAAGACCGCGTGAACAGCGTATAAAAGCGGAGATAAAAACATAAATGCAAACTCAATCGGCTCCGTAATCCCTGTGATAAACGCCGTTAAAGCAAATCCAATCATCATTCCAGCCGTCGCTTTCCGTTTAGACGGCTTCGCAGTCACAACCATAGCCAGACACGCCGCCGGAAGACCGAACATCATGATTGGGAAGAATCCGGTCATATATGTGCCCGCTGTCGGATCTTTCGCGAAAAAGCGCGCCAGATCCCCTGTCACTCCGTTATATTCTCCAAATTGGAACCAGAAAATATTGTTCAGCACATGGTGAAGGCCAAGCGGAATTAACAGCCTGTTGAATAGGCCGAATATGCCTGCCCCGATGCCGCCGAGCCCGAGCATCCACTCTCCAAACGAGTTTATACAAGATTGAATCGGCGGCCAGACGACTCCGAATATGCCCGCTAAAATGATCGTAATAATGGCTGTTATAATCGGCACAAGCCGTCTGCCACTGAAAAATCCGAGATATTCAGGCAGCTTGGTATCCTTGAAGCGGTTATAGGTGTAACCGGCAATTAAACCGGCAATAATTCCCCCAAACACCGCCATGTTATTTGTTTTATCAATTGTCTTTGTTGCCGCGTCAAGCATCAGATACGATATCGCCCCTGATAAACCCGCTGCCCCATTGCTGTCTTTTGAAATGCCGATGGCAATACCGATCGCAAAAATAAGCGGCAGATGATCAAAAACCGCCGTCCCCGCCTGATAGACAAACGGGATATTAAATACATCCTCTCTGCCAAGCGCAAGGATAATTCCAACCGCAGGCAGAACCGCAATCGGGAGCATAAATGACTTCCCGAGTTTTTGTAAAAATGAAAGCATACCCATCCCCCTCATACCCTTTTTTTTCAAATATACCATATAAGATATCTAGTGATCTATACCAATTTTCCCGGGGGTATTTCTTTTTTCCCAGGTCCGTGTGTTTCCTATTTTTAAGACAGTTGTGGTAAGCTTAATCTAGATTATTTAAAAAGAAAGCGGGAATGACAGATGATTGTAACAAACGATCAAGAATTAGAAGGCCTGAAAAAAATCGGCAGAATCGTCGCGCTTGCGCGTGAAGAAATGAAGCGGAAGGCAGAGCCCGGCATGAGCACAAAAGACCTTGACCTTATCGGAAAAGCTGTGCTTGATGAGCACGGCGCCGTTTCAGCTCCTGAGAAGGAATATGATTTTCCAGGTGTGACATGCATCAGCGTAAATGATGAAGTGGCTCACGGCATACCAAGCACATCCAAAATTTTAAAAGCAGGGGATCTTGTCAACATCGACATCTCCGCTGAATTTGGCGGCTTCTATTCCGACACAGGCATCTCATTTGTGCTCGGTGAAGGAGAAGAACGCCTTCATAAGCTTTGCCAATGCGCGGAAAACGCATTTCAAAAGGGGCTTCAGCAGGCAAAAGCGGGCAAGCGACAAAACCAGATCGGAAGAGCCGTTTATCATGAAGCACGCTCTCAAGGCTTTACCGTCATCAAAACCCTGACCGGCCACGGAATCGGCCGAAGCCTGCATGAAGCGCCGAATCACATCATGAACTATTATGATCCGTTTGATAACGCACTGTTCAAAAATGGCACAGTCATCGCGCTTGAACCGTTTATTTCAACGAAAGCAGAAACGATTGTTGAAGCTGGAGACGGCTGGACGTTCAAGACGCCGGATAAAAGCATGGTTGCCCAAGTTGAACACACGATCGTCATCACAAAAGATGAACCGATTATCCTGACGAAACTGTAAAACACATTCCGGGCTTCCGGCAGGTTTAACCTCCTCCAATAGCAGGTAAAACATCATTATTCTGCACGAGGAGGTCTTGCAATGCACAGAGATCAAGAAAGAATCCAAATTGAAAACGAAATGAACGCGATGCATGGCACAATAAAAGAAGACATTTTAAAAGACTTTGATGAATTTAAAGGCTACCTGAAAAAACAAGTCAACCGAGGCAAAAAGCTGGGATTGGATGACGGCAAGCTTGTAAAAAGCGCTGCGATCCTGGGAGACTACCTCGCAAAGCATGAAGAGCCGCAAAACGGTGAAGAAATGCTGCTGCAAGAGCTTTGGAGCGTTGCAGACGAAGATGAGAAAGAACATTTGGCACAGCTTCTGGTCAAATTGGTTGATAAACAATAAAACATGAGCCGGGCGATATGCGCCCGGCTTTCTTGATATTGTCACAGCCCGGCTCTTTCAGATATGCTACACTACTATTATGTCTGTGAAAGGAGCCTTTATCTGCATGTGGTTTATTATTTTCGGCATCATTTTTTTCATTGAAGGCATCATTATGACCGTTTACGGCGTTAAGAAAAAAAACGGGATGCTCACATATATCGGCATTGTTTTCGCCATTATGACATTTGGCGTTGTCATGATCAAACTAACCGGCCATTAAATCATATTCGGCTTTTGCTCCGCATATACATACAGAAGAACATTCGTATATCTAGTGCGAAAGGCTCAGTTTTCCCCGTATCTCTTTTCAGCATCTTTTTATAGATGTTACAATGCCAATCGTTTCGAAATCAGATAGGGAAAGGAGTTTTCTGACATGCATTACGGCAGTAAAGGCTGGTATGTGGCAGAACTAAAAAAGCAGGGGATCACGCACCATGAAGGAAGAAAGCTTCAAAGCTATAAAACCTATTTTCTTGCCAACCTGCTTGAATCAAAGAAAAAACAATCTTAAATATGGCAAAGCCGCGCACGTTGATATGCGCGGCTTTTTTCTATTCAACCGGCAGCAGCCTGTCCTTTTTTTTCATAAAGGACGCTCTCCAGCTTTCCGATAGTGCAGCCTCACTTAAAATCCGTTCAATGGCGGTGAGATTTTTTGCATCATGGTAGTTGATGCGGTTGGCGAACTGGACGGATATGCCCTTCTCTCCTCTGGACAGCAATTCAAGGTTCGCGCCGGGAGACACCCTGCCCTCCTCCAGCACGCGAAAATAAAACCCTGTATAGCCGGTTTGCTGGACCTTCAGCACGATTTCTTTTACACCAAACTTTTTCGCCAGCTTTACACACGGCTGGCGCGGCTGGCTGACCTGAACAACAGCTTCATCAAGCCTGAACACATCCCCGATGCAAACATTCTCCTCAGTCAGGCCCGCGACCGTCAGATTTTCTCCAAATGCGGCATTTGACAGCGGTCTTGAAAGGAACTCTTCCCAAAACGGATAATGCTCCGCCGGGTAGACACAGACAGCCTTATCAGGTCCGCCATGGTTGACAAGGTCCGCCTGTCCGTCTCCTTCAAAATTCTCCCGATACAGCATGACGGCTGATTCAGCCGGCCGCTTCATGATGCCGGTTTCGATTTTCTTTCCGTCATATTCAAGCGTCTGCGGTTTTCCCAGATTAAGAGAAAGAACTGAATAGCGCTCTGGTTTCATACAAACACATCCCCTTTACAGGTTGTAAAATGATTGATTATCATAAAAAGAAAAGGTGGTTTTTACATGCTTCAATACCGAATCATTGTAGACGGCCGGGTTCAAGGTGTGGGCTTTCGCTATTTTGTTCAAATGGAAGCTGATAAGCGAAAACTGGCCGGCTGGGTCAAAAACCGTGATGACGGGCGTGTCGAGATTTTGGCAGAGGGTCCGGAAAACGCCCTGCAATCGTTTGTTGAGGCTGTAAAGAACGGAAGCCCTTTCTCAAAGGTTACCGACATCTCTGTGACTGAATCCCGCAGCCTTGAAGGCCATCATCGATTTTCTATTGTTTACTCATAAGGCTTATCTTGATAAAAATAGTTCGGCTTAACGATTGAGTTATCATAGGAGCGGTGGAAGATATGAGTGGCAGCGGGTGAAATTGGCGGAATCAGCCACATCCAGTCCCCCGTCAGCTTTCTGCCCGCTTCTTCCTCCTGTTCTTCAAACCGTTTAAACTGGCTTGCCGCTGTATGATGGTCAACGATGCTGACACCCTGCTTTTTATACGAGTGCAGCACTGCTTTATTCAATTCAACTAGCGCTTGATCCTTCCATAAATCCGTATTGTAATCAGCGGCGATGCCGATCACGGACGCTACTTTTTTGAGCTTGTCGTACCGCTTCTCATCTGCGAGGTTTCTCGCTCCGATCTCCGTGCCCATATACCAGCCGTTAAATGGCGCGGCATTATAATGAATGCCCCCGACCTCAAGCTTCATATCAGAGATGATAGGCACGCCGTACCACTTCAGCTCCAAATCAGAAAACGCCTCGATGTCCGGATGTGTGATTGGAACCTCGATCACAAGTGAACGCGGCAGCTCATACCAGACAGGCTGTTTGTCGCCTTTCATGCGAAAAATGAGCGGCAGCAGGTCAAAATCCGTTCGCTCTCCGCGCCAGCCGAGCTCTTCGCAGGCTGCTGTCAGGGAACAGGAAGCCGGGTCGCCGATTCTTTCTCCGTCTGACTCATATCCAGCGTACCGGATCAGCTGATGATTCCAGATCTCGACTTGCTTTTCACCCTTCTCTTCCGGAGGGAGAATCGTAATGGTCGGTCTGATTTTCCCGTTATTGGTGGCGGTTTCAATATGGTGAAAGAGGGCGTCACGCACTTCCTCCTTCGTCCGGACGTCTCGTCTGTCAATAACATTCAGCGAATTCCAGAACAATCTGCCGATGCAGCGGTTACTGTTTCTCCAAGCCATTTTCGCTCCGTGCTCCAGCTCTTCCTTCGTATGTACATAGCTTCCGGTCAGGTCAATTTCACTTTTAATGTCCTCGAGACGGTCTTTCACTTCCTCCTCCTTTCCCAATTCCTGATAGCATGCGGCAATAAACGCTTTCGCTTCGTTCCAGAGTATTTCTTTTTCTTCCAACAAACTCTCCCCTTCACATCACTTCATGCTTTTCATTGTATCGTTTTTAAGCGGCAAGACAAATGATTTTTCTGCAACTTCCTGGAAAACAATAAAAAACACCCGCGTGGTGCGGGTGTCAAATAGACGATAACCGATTTGCCAATTCAGTTAAGTCACTTCGAAAGTTTTTGCCGGTCATCGGTATGCCGTGCCCGGTCAATAACGCTTCCGGTTCAAGACCGGCCAGCTTTAGAATGGACTCCGCGGCCGTCTCTGTGTCAGGCGTGAAATAAGCCGGCGGCCCGTGAAGCTCCTGTTTTTGTATCAAGACGTCAGCCATTTTCTCTTGTTCCACTGTAATAACAGCATCACCTGCTACAAGCACGCGGCCGTCATCGCGGAATAACGAAATATGGCCCGGCGTGTGTCCTGGTGTCGCAATCCACATCCACTCGTCAAGAAAAGGGACTGAACCGTCTTCCGGCAGTGCCTGAACATGTGAGGAAATATCGATGGAGTGCCGCGGAAACAGCGGCGACAGCTTAGCGACCAGCCCGCTCTTGCTGTCAGGACGAGCCGGAGGATAATCCTCTTTACCTGTTACATAAGGCATTTCCCGAGAATGGATATAAACAGGCACATCCCAATGCTCAAGGATCTCTTCGATTGCCCCAATATGGTCAAAGTGCCCGTGTGTGAGGATAATCGCCTTCAGCTGAAACCCTTCACCGAATCTTTGTTTGGCTTCATTGACAATCACGCCGGCTGATTGGGGCATGCCGGCATCAATTAAAACAAATGAGTGAGGTTCAGAAGGCAGCTGAATAAAATAGACATTCGCAATTTGCACAGTCAGGCCGTGCACCCCTTTTGCCGCTTCGAACCCCGTTCCGCTTCTGACTGAAGTCAGCGGCATATAAGGATCACTCATAATGACACCTCCGGAATGTTGTATGCCGTTAGTGTGTGTCATTACGCCTGAATTATCATACGGAGATCATACGGAAATAGAGATCGCACCGATCAATAGAGCGATAGCCGTCATGACGATCACTGCAAGAACCGCCCATTTCAATGCGAATTTTTGATGGTCATCAATAGAAACTCCGACGAGCCCGACAAGCAAATGAGTGGATGGCACAAGCGGACTCAGCATATGAATCGGCTGGCCGATAATAGAGGCTCTGGCAATTTCCACTTTATCCACACCGTATGCGACAGCTGTTTCTGATAAAATCGGCAGCACCCCGTAGAAATACGCGTCATTCGGCATCAAAAATGTGAAAATGCCGCTTGTTAAGGCAACAATCGCCGGGATCAATCCGCCCATTTGTTCCGGTATCATGGACACGAGCGAGATCGCCATTTCATCAACCATTTTCGTGCCTGTCAAAATCCCCGTGAACACCCCCGCAGCAAAAATCATTGAACCGATAGCCAGCACGTTGCTGGAATGCGCCGCGATGCGCTGTCTCTGATGCTCGAGATTGGGATAATTCACAATCAGCGCAATACAAAACGCAATGACAAACAGTACGGTTAAACTGACTTTACCCGATACTAAACATCCTATTAAAGAAAGCGTTAACAATAAATTGAACCACCAAAGCTTCGGCCGCTTCCACTCATCTTCAACCGCAGCAGCCGGTTCATTGGCATTGGCTGGCTGTTTCAGTTCAATCACACCAAGGCGCTTTCGTTCCGCTTTTCCAAGCACATACGCAACTGCCACCATACAAAGCATCCCGCTTGCAATGACAGGAATCATCGGCCCTGTAAGCTCAGCTGGATCAACCCCCAGCGCACTCGCCGCCCTCGGCGTCGCACCACCCCATGGAATTGTGTTCATGATTCCCATGCCGACTCCCGCGATTCCTGCCAAGATAATTGGCCGGATGCCTAGCAGCAAATAGAGCGGAAGCATGGCGCTTGTCGTAATCATGTACGTTGTCGAGCCATCTCCGTCCAAGGCGACGAGCATTGTAAGGACCGCTGTCCCGAAAACAATTTTTAAAGGGTCTCCTTTGACCATGCTTAAAATTTTGCCAACCATTGGATCAAACAGGCCTGTATCAATCATAATTCCAAAATATAAGATCGCAAACATAATCATGACCGCAGTCGGCGCGACTTGCTGAATCCCCGAAATCATCATGTCCCCAACTTCAGTAAATCCAAATCCGGCGATAAGCGCAAACACAATCGGCGTCAAAACTAATGCTGTTAAAACAGAAAGCCGTTTTGTCATGATCAATGCCATAAACACAAGCATCATGAGAAAGCCTAAGATTGCTAACACATCCATTCCCCCTTAAATGAATCCGCTTACATTTTTTCTCCCTTACTCCCCTTTTTGTCTTGCCTTTTTGCCATCGTATGGGAAAACCAACCGCAAGTAAATAATTTGGTTTTTTTGTATTTTTAATTTTTTAAAACCGTTTTGTTCTTTTTGATCATTTTTCGGCATGAAAAAATCCCGGGATGCCGGGATTTTAATTTCCTGTCATGATGCTTTGATAAAAAGCAGATTGCTCTTCTAAAAACCGTTTCGTTTCCCTGCTGTTCAAATAAAAGCTTTCCCAGTCCTGTTCGTTTATTTTCCGCTTCCATTCAGGTGAGGAGGTGACCTTCTTTAGCGCTTGATCCCAGTAAGAAATCTCTTCCTCAGACATATTTTTCGGGCCCAAAATCCCTCTCCAATGAGAAAAAACAAACGGGATTCCCTGCTCCTTCCACGTCGGTACATTTGGAAAACCAGGAAGTCTTTTATCAGACGTTACAGCGGCTAACGTGATATCGCCGTTTCGTTCATATGGTTTCGCTTCAGAAAGTGTCATGGAAGCCGCTTCTATCTCATGTCTGATCAGCGCCTGAATGAGCTGTTCGCTGCTGTCATACTGTGAGAATTGAATGTCAAACGGGTCAATGCCGTACATATCTGCCGCTCTGACGAACGAGAGCTGATCATCATTGCCAAACCCCGGGGCAAAGCCGATTTTCACCTTACCGGGATGCATATTGATCTCATTCAGCACATCCTTGCCATTTGTTAACGCTGATCCTTTTGGCAATGCAACCGTCTGCCACTCCTTGGAGAGAATGGCGAGCGGCGTAAAATCGGCCATTTTTAATTTGCTTTGCCCGAGAAGATCATTGCTCAATATTAAGCTGGACGTCATGCTGATGGTTTGTTTGCTGCTTTTGTTGACATATTTCCAGCCTTTCTCTCCCCCGCCGCCGGATTTATAGACGATATGAACATCATCCTTCACGATCTGCTTCTGCCTCAAAACTGATTGGATCGCCTGCGCTGTGACATCCCAACCGCCAGAAGGTTCGGCAGGGACGACAATTTCTATCGGCCCGTCAGGCAGGCGCGGCGCAGCCGCCTGCCTGATATCACCCTGCATAAAGATCAATAGAATAATCAATAGGATTATAGATTTTTTCATATCTAATCCGCCGCCAAATAATATTTTCTCTCCGGCCTGCCGATAATCCCGTATTCAAGCTCGGCTCTTGCTTCTTCCTTTGACACAAGGTACTCGGCATAACGGCGGGCAGTTGTTCGTGACGCCCCCATTTTTTCCCCAAGTTCCTCCGCTGTCAATCCTTCTGACGCAGTCTGAAGCGCTTCCTTAATTTTTCGCAGTGTAATCGAATTAATGCCAGTCGGCAAATCCTCTGCCGGCAAAGCTGTCTTCACACTGTTCCCAAAAATATGGTCGATCATGGATTGGCTGACCTCCGGCTGAGACATGAGCAGCTTCCTTTTTTCTTTATACTGAAGCAGCACCTGCCTGAACTTGTCAGCCGTTACAGGTTTGATCAAATAGTGGGCAATTCCTGCTCTTAGCGCTTCCTGCAAATGCCGGGTTTCTGTTGCCGCTGTGATAATCATAATGTCCACTTCAGGAAATTGGCTTCGTATATCAGGAATCAACGCGGTCCCAAGCTCGTCCGGCATATAAATATCCAGCAGAAGCAAATCAGCCTTGTGTTCCTTCAAAAGCGCCAATGTCTCTTTTGCGTTAGCCGCCTTGCCGATAATCTTGAATCCATCAAGCTGTTTAATCAATCTCTCATGGATTTGCGCAACTCGAAAATCATCCTCCGCAATCGCGATGTGAATCAAATGGATTCCCCCTTTGTTTCTCCTTCGGTATAAACACAGTGAATACCGCCCCGCCAGTTTTTTGATTCGCCAGTTCGATCCAGCCGCCCAGTTCACGCACTGAGTCTTTCACATTGGCCAGACCGTAGCCTCTCCTCATCCCCTTTGAAGAATAGCCTCTCTCAAACACAGCTTCTATTTTCTCTGGCGGCACACCGGGCCCTGTGTCTGATACTTCAATGACAATGTCATGGCCCATATCCGTGATAAAAAACAAAACTTCCTTCACGCTTTGCTCCGCTACAGCTTCGAAAGCGTTATCAATTAAATTGCCAATAATCGTAATAAGATGGGACAAGCCGATATGTGCAGGAAGAGGCGCGAGTGAGCTGTTCTCATCAATCACCAGCTTGACCTTCTTTTCCGATGCCTTGCTTATTTTCCCTAACAAAATGGCCTGCACCTGCTGCGAATGAATGTTATGGAATAAAAGATCATGCTGTTCATTTTGTATCGCATATTCCTCTTTAATCAGATCAATGGCTTCATCATACTCCCCAAGTTCAAGCAGCCCTAAAATCGCATAAAGCTTATTTGAAAATTCATGAGTCTGCGCCCTGAGATCCTCAGAATATTTGCGAACCTCTGTCAATGTGTCGATCAGCTTCTTCAGCTCTGTTTTCTCCCTGAAGCTGACGACAATCCCATACGCCTGCCCGCCTTGATTCATCACTTTCGTATTGATAATAAACACTTGATCGTTGACGCTTACTTCCTGGTTCGGCAGCATTTCTCCTTTTTCAAGCACAGACATCAGCCCTGCTCCCGGCATGACGTCATCTATAGGAAGATGGGTCACAGGCTCGGGCAGCTTCAGCATCTCGGCCGCCGATACGTTCATCATGGTGACGACGCCTTCACGGTTGGTGGCAATAATCCCTTCTCGAATCGCGAAAAGCATTGCGTTCCTCTCACGATATAGAGCCGCGATCTCATGCGGCTCAAGCCCAAGCGTATCCTTTCTGATGCTTTTCGCCAGCACGGCGGCGCCAATAAATCCAAGCAGCAGCACAAGCACAGCAATCACACTCAAATTTCTCAAATGCTTTTTGATGCTTTGCTCTGTCTCCGTTTGCAGAAAATCAACAGATACGCTGCCGATCACTTGGCTGTATCCCTTCTGTTCTTTTATAATCGGCGCGCTCCCTCTGATCACTCTTCGTCCATCCGCTTTTGTTTCAGAAACATGCGAACCGCCAAACAAAATTTCTCTGCTGCGCTCCAGTTTCTTTAATCCGCTTTTTCCAGAGGCGCTGCGAATGTCTCCTTTTTCGTCCAAAACATAAATGGCAAACGCGCCAGTCTGTTCTTTCATTTGTTCAATGACCTCTTGCGTCTGAGCCGCATGTCCGCCTTTTCTCTCAATGAGCTCTTTAACCGGCGGCATATAGGAAATGGTTCTCGCCGTTTGAACCGCCAGCTGCTCTGCCTGTCTCCGTTCTCCCTGTGTATGCTGAACGGCTAACGTAATGGTCAGCACACCAATGACAAAGACCAGCAGAGCCGCAATCAGCCCCATTATTTTTGTTTGCAGGGAAAAATGGAACCGCTTTTTCACCACAGCACCAGCCGTCCTTTCTACCTAGATCATACCATTTTTCACAGGAAATTTTCTCATTTTTCAAAATCCGTTTTCTTGCGAAGGAGTGAAAATAAAAAAAAGGCAGACCGCGTCTGCCTTTTTCTTTCTACCATATTCCTAGTACTTTCCACCATAATCCGCCGATCACAAGCCATACGATGATATGAACAATCGACAGGATAAATCCGATGGACCACCATTTGCCTTGCGGGATGTAGCCTGCTCCGAAGAAGACCGGAGCCGCTCCAGAACCGTAGTGAGTCGTTGACCCGAACAGGTTACTGATGAACGCGAGGCTCAGCGCTGCTAAAAGCGGCGGTGCGCCCGCTGCCACGACGACAGCCAAAAATGCTGAATACATCGCACTAATGTGGGCTGTCGCACTTGCAAAGAAATAGTGAGAGTAATAATACACAACAATTAAAATGATGAATGCCACAATCCAAGAGAACCCTGATACGGATGATTTCATGGCATTACTGAACCAAGACACCATGCCTAATTCATTCAAGAAGTTGGCGAGCATGACAAGCGCCGCAAACCAAGTGAGCGTATCCCAAGCGCCCTGTTCTTTCTTAATATCATCCCAAGTCAGAACTTGTGATAATAAGAGAACGGACAAACCGATCAATGCGGTTGTGGTTGCGTCGATGTTGAAGCTGCCGCCAAAAATCCACAGCACAAGTACCAAAAGAAACACGATAACCATGGAAAGCTCTGATTTTTTGAACGGTCCCATTTCTTTCAGTTTTTCTGTTGCGATTTTCGCCGCATCCGGTGTTTCTTTGATTTCCGGCGGATACAGCTTGTAAATCACAAGCGGCGTGATGATTAAGCTTACAAGTCCCGGTACAATCGCGGCAATTGCCCAGCTTGTCCATGTTAAGTCCACCCCTGCGACATCATGGGCCAGCTTGGCAATCAGCGGGTTCGCCGCCATCGCTGTCAGGAACATAGCAGATGTGATCAGATTCCCCTGAAAACCGGTTTTTAATAAGAATGCACCGATTTTTCTCTCTGTTCCATTTGCCGGGCTTGATCCGAATGTTTCGGATAATGATCTGATAATAGGAAATATAATGCCTCCTGCACGCGCCGTATTACTTGGAATAGCAGGTGAAAGTATTAAATCACTGAATAGCAGTGAATAAGAAAGTCCAAGGGTTTTTTTCCCGAATTTCTGAACGAATACATACGAAATTCTCGCACCGAGCCCGGTTTTGATAAATCCCCGGGAAATAAAGAATGCGATAACGATAAGCCAAATGGTCTTATTCCCGAATCCGCTTAATGTATCCTCAATGGATAGTGTTCCAGTTAGTGCAGTAACCGCCAATGCAAAAATTGCAATTGCACCCATTGGCAAGGGCTTGGAGATAAAGCCGATAATTGTCGCGACAAAAATCGCAAACAAATGCCAAGCTTTAGGTTCAAGTCCGGACGGAGCGGGAATAAACCAGATGATTAGTCCCACAGCGACAGTAATAAGCAATGGAACAAGCTTTACTGCTGACTGTTTTCCTGCGTCTTTTTCTGAAGCCATAAATAGGTCTCCTCCTATATACTTGTTTTCCGATCCCCTTTTCCATTCTACTCCTTAACTAAGTTAATAAACATTTTAATTAATTAAAAAACACAAAGGTTAGCACCCTTTGTGTTTTTCACTTTCTTAATTTAATTTACCCGCACCCGCTTGATTTATGACATTTGATTTCACATTAGCAGAAGCATCAATCGACCCATGCAGAGACGGCGTCCAGCCGACAGAAGAGCTCAGCCCGTTTGCAGCCGATGCGTTGATCTGTGTGCCGTTCAGCAACGTGCCGGAGTCATATAAAGCCGTTCCCCCGCTGAATACGCTGATCGTTTTAGCAGCTGACAGTCCCGGTACGTCAATGACATTGTTTTGGGCATAGATTTTAGATGACTTTCCGATTCCCCATGCATAGCTGAAAGGATAACTTGAAGAGCTTGTGCTTCCTTCATAATAATTGTTGTATACGTGCACTTGCCCGAAGCGAACTCTCGGCGCGCGCTGGACAATATTTTGATAGCGGTTATGATGCAGCGTAATTTTTAATTTGCCGTCATCGGAGGTTTTGCTGTCACTTGATCCGAAAATGGAGCTTTTATCATGATCGTGATAATAGTTGTAGGACATCGTGATATAGTTAGCACCGTTGGAAGCATCCGTTTGGCCGTCATGGTGCTGATATTTTCTTCCATAATATTTCGGTGATGTGCTGTCCGGACGCGAACCGTCATTAAATGTACAGTGATCAATCCAGATGTGTGTGCCGCCGTTTATCGTGATGTTGTCGTATTGTGAGTTCCAGTTCCCTGAGCTTCCGTCAGTCGGATCCCATTGCGGAAAATAGTCATAGGCATCCTGGAATTCAATGTTGCGAATAATGACGTTATCACTCTTGATTTGGAAGTTTCCTCCCACGACTTTAGCGTTAGTCCCTGAACCGACGATCGTCGTGTTTGCAGGAATATCGACCATGACCCGTGCTTTTTGGTTTTTCTGCGAACGTGCTCTCGCTTCTTCTTGTGTGCCCGACGGCTCTTTTTTGCCCCATGTGCTAGGATCATAGGCTTTCAAATATTTGTCCAAATCATACTCCGGATCTTTATAGTCATTTAGGCCAAGCGGCTTCAGATTGTCATCCACGTTCATGTCAATCGTTCCCTTGATATAAATGATTTTTGGCGTTGTGTTCGTTTCCTTCCCTAATGCCGAGACAAGCTGGTTTCTGTTGCTGACGGTATACACATTTGAGGACGATGCTTTTGATCCGCCTGTCGTGCCGGTCGAGTACGCGCCCCAGCCATCATTGGATCCCAACGTCTGGTGGCCTAAATCAGCTGCGTTCGCGCCAGCTGGAGTCAATCCTAAAAACAAAGCCGTAGCTAACATCACTTTTTTCATCCACTATGTACCCCCATTTTCTATTTTGTGAGATTTTATTCCAATTTATCACAAAAATATAATAGCAAATTGAGGGACATTCAGAACCGAAAATGTTCCGCTATCCTATTGCGGCATTCTGCAAAATGCCACCGCAAAGACCGCAAAAAAACCAAAAGGCCGTCATAGCCTTTTGGTTTTTTCCTTGCTTTATGCCCAAGCTTTCACTTTTTCGTTATCTGTCACAAAGAGAAGTACTTTTCCTTCATCTAAGCGTTTTTCAAATTGAGCGGCTTCATCTTCAGAAAAACCGATTTCGTGAATTTTATTGCGGAGCTCATCTCCTTTTTTATTGAAGATATTTCCCACCGCGTGCTTGAAACCTGTTTCTTTGGCTCCGATCGTATTGGCATTCGTGTTGTCTGCCAGGCGTTCCGTTCTGTCATCGTCGTGAGCTAAGACGTATACATCCTCTTTCGCAACACCCATTTTCTGCAATTCCTCTACATCCTTCATGAGCTGTTCGTCATTTGTATACTCTTTTACAACTGGTTTCATGTCGATATTCCTCCTTCATGTTTTCTATATTTCTTTCATACCCGATCGTCTGTACCTGAAACAGATTCCAGAACATTAAAGAGAAAAACAGGAGGAATGGTAGTAGCTATTTGTTTTCCGTCCATGGTAAAGTGATAGGAACGGGATCTATTTTCAGAAAAATCAAAATTAAGGAGAAGCCGCTGCACGGAGCACACGACCATGAAACGCTGCCTTTATCCGTACGAGCAGGAGGTATGTCTAATGCAATATTTTTCACCAGAACAGCAATACAATGCTTGGATTGTGAGTGATTTAGTCAAACAGATTTTCCATAAGCGTGCCGGATGTTCACCAGGAATTCACGAGCTTGCGGTTTTTGCCGAGGAACATTTTCATATCGATATCGACTTTGTTTTCTCGATTATCATGAATATCGGCGACATTGAATTTGCACTAACAGATGAAATAGAAAAGAAATTGTCCGGTTATCTCAGCACTCTCCTTCCTTATGTCACTGCTGATATGTTCGAAACCTCTAAAGCCAACGCCCATGCGTTTTTGTCTCGAAGACACGGTAACGCTGCATACCACTTATTTGTGTCTGATGATGCTTTCATGAGAAAGCAGTAAAAAACGCATCTTTCTTTACTAAAAAAATATTGACATGATAAGCCATGCTATTATAGTGTTACATGTGATAATGATTCTCATTACTAAATCTGAAAAAAGGAAGAATGACATGCGCACCTATTCTAACAAGTTGATTGCCATCATGAGTGTTTTATTGCTCGCCTGCCTCATTGTATCCGGCTGTTCATCAAGCCAGAATAACAACGGAAGCGGCGGAAGCAAGTCTAAGGATTCCAGAGTGATCCATGACGAAGAAGGAAAAACGACAGTAAGCGGCACACCTAAGCGGGTGGTTGTGCTTGAGCTTTCATTCTTGGATGCCGTTCACAATCTCGGCATTACGCCGGTGGGCATCGCCGATGACAACAAAAAAGATATGATTAAAAAGCTTGTCGGCAGCTCCATTGATTACACATCTGTAGGCACACGCAGCGAACCCAATCTTGAGGTCATCAGTTCCTTGAAGCCTGATTTAATCATCGCTGACGCTGAGCGCCATAAAAACATTTATAAACAGCTGAAAAAAATCGCCCCGACGATTGAATTAAAAAGCCGTGAAGCGACATATGACGAAACGATCGACAGCTTTACGACCATTGCTAAAGCATTAAATAAAGAAGATGAAGGAAAAGAAAAGCTTGCCGAGCACAAAAAAGTCATCAACGATCTAAAAGCGGAACTTCCGAAAGATGAAAACCGCAACATCGTTCTCGGCGTTGCAAGAGCGGATTCCTTCCAGCTTCATACATCATCATCCTATGACGGAGAAATCTTTAAAATGCTAGGCTTTACACACGCTGTGAAGTCAGATAACGCCTATCAAGAGGTCAGCCTTGAGCAATTGAGCAAAATCGATCCTGATATTTTGTTCATCTCAGCCAACGAAGGCAAAACCATTGTAGATGAGTGGAAAACGAACCCGCTCTGGAAAAATCTCAAAGCGGTGAAAAATGGACAAGTCTATGATGCGGACCGTGACACTTGGACAAGATTCAGAGGCATCAAGTCTAGTGAAACAAGCGCCAAAGATGTGCTTAAAAAAGTGTATAATAAATAGGACAAATGAGAAGCGAGGGAAATCCTTGCTTCTTCGTTTTTGCAACCAGACGCAGTAAGGAAGTGAGACTGTTGTATCATTCAGCCAAACGGCGCTCATCATCAAGACTGATGATGTTCATCATTGCACTGATTATTTTTATATTTGGGCTTGGGCTGAATCTTTCAGTAGGAGCCTCAGACATCGGCATCATAGATTCATTGAAATATCTTTTTGTATGGGACGGTTCAAAGGAACAGCTCATCATCTCTACTCTTCGCCTTCCCCGCACATTAATCGGCGTTTTTGTCGGCGCCAGCCTAGCTGTAGCAGGGGCGCTAATGCAGGCTATGACCAGAAATCCTCTGGCTTCACCCCAAATTTTCGGTGTGAATGCGGGTGCATCGCTTTTTGTCGTTGCTTCTCTCGTCATTCTGCCGGCATCGCCCTATTCATCTGTTATATTCGCTTTTGCGGGTGCGGCAGCAGGCGGCGCGATTGTATATATGATTGCCTCATCCGGCGGAATGACACCTGTCAAGCTGGCGCTGTCGGGAATGGCCGTGCACTTGTTCCTCTCCTCTATGACACAGGCCATCATTATTTTAAATGAGTCAGGTGAGGATGTTCTGTACTGGATGACAGGCGCAATCGACGGCAGCAACTGGCAGGACGTCATAACCATCGCTCCGTTTTCTGTCATTGGCATCGGGCTTGCCCTCGTATTTTCCGGTTCTGTTTCTGTTCTCGGTCTCGGAGACGAAACAGCAAAAGGGCTTGGACAAAATATGAACGGCATCCGGATTCTGATCAGTTTGATTATTTTAATCCTTTCCGGCGCTTCCGTAGCCGTCGCCGGGCCGATTGGCTTTGTCGGGCTGCTCGTCCCGCATATTGTCCGCAAGCTGATCGGAGAACATTATCAATACGTGCTTCCGTTTTCGGCACTGTTCGGTGCCATTTTGCTGGTGTACGCAGATGTTCTGGCCAGGTGGATTGCATTTCCTTATGAATCACCGGTCGGCATTGTCACCGCGATTATCGGAACGCCGTTTTTCTTATATTTGGCAAGGAAAGGGCGACATCTGAAATGAAGAAAACAACCAGAAAACAAAAACGCCCCTTGCTGGCGATACTCATATTGGCCGTGATTTTAATCGTTCTGTCCGTCATCAGCATTGGAATCGGTGCATTATACATTTCACCTGATGCGGTAGTGACGAATCTGCTGGGACTGGATCATTCCTTTGAATTTATCATCCAGCAATATCGTCTGCCCCGCATCATATTAGCGATTTTGGCCGGTGCTGGGCTTGCCGCTGCTGGAGCAATTTTACAGGGTGTGATCCGAAATCCGCTCGCTTCCCCGGACGTTGTCGGCATTTCAAAAGGCTCCGGACTTGCGGCGATGGCTGTGATTCTCATCTTTCCTGAGTCGCCGGTATACGTGCTTCCGTTCTCCGCATTTGCCGGAGCAGCCATTATTGCTGTACTATTATTAATGATAGCCCGAAAAAAGAGCATTCAGCCCTCTTCACTGGCTTTATCAGGCATTGCTTTAGGCGCGGTCTGCCACGCCGGTATGCAATATATGATGGTCAAGTTTCCGGGCGACGTGAATGCTGCACTCATTTGGCTGACTGGAAGCCTCTGGGGAAGAAACTGGGAAGAAGTCAAGCTGCTTGCGCCATGGCTTTTAATTCTTTTTCCGATCGTCTGCATACTCATACCGAAGCTGGATCTTATGTCACTCGGGGATGAGCTTGCACAGGGTCTCGGAGAAAACGCAAACCGGCTGAGATTCATCCTGATTTTCACCGCGGTGGCGTTGGCGGGAAGCTGTGTAGCCGTCGTCGGCTCAATCGGTTTTATCGGCTTGCTTGCTCCGCATATCGCCAGACGGCTTACCGGAGAAAAAGCTAAATATTTACTGCCTGCATCGGCATTGATTGGTGCTATTATATTATTAATTGCAGATACGTTAGGGCGCGGCATCATGCCTCCGGTTGAAATACCTGCCGGAATACTGACAGCCGTGATCGGCGCGCCTTATTTCTTATATTTATTGAAATTCGAAGCGAGGAAACAGTAGGGAGAGGATACCATGGGAAAACTGGCTGCAGACCAGCTCACTCTTTCATATGACAGTACAGTGATTATTGACGGAGTCGACTTAAAGATAGAAGAAGGAAAAATCACTGCGCTCATCGGCGCTAATGGCTGCGGTAAATCAACAATCCTCAAATCGCTCGCCAGGCTGATGGCCCCGAAAAGCGGTACAGTGCTACTAGAAGGAAAAGACATCCACCGCCAGCCATCAAAAGAAGTCGCAAAAAAACTGGCCATTCTTCCACAATCTCCTCAAGCTCCTGAAGGATTGACGGTAGAGGAATTATGCTATTTTGGCAGACATCCTCACAAAAAGCTGTTATCCAAGCATACCCAAGAGGATCATGACATGGTAGAGTGGGCGCTGGAAGCAACGGGCATGATTGAACTGAAGGATCGGACGCTGGATGCCCTTTCAGGCGGCCAAAGACAAAGAGCCTGGATTTCCATGGCACTTGCGCAAGGCACTGATTTGCTTTTGCTTGATGAGCCGACCACGTATTTAGACATCTCACACCAGATTGAAGTGCTTGAACTGCTGAAAAAGCTGAACCGCGACCATGGCCGCACCGTTGTCATGGTGCTCCATGATTTAAACCAAGCCGCTCAATATGCTGACTATCTGATCAGTGTGCTGGACGGAAAAATATACAACGCCGGAACACCGGAAGATGTGTTCACCCAGCCATTTTTCCGTGAAGTCTTCGGCTTGGAATGCTGCATCATGAGAAGCCCGATCGACCAGAAGCCAATGTGCCTGCCGACGGGACTGTGCCCGAAACTACGGGCGAAATGAAAAGGAGAGGAGCCCCTCTCCTTTTTTGTATGCCAGCTTACCTTTTGTATTTCCTCTCCTGTCCATGTTACAGTGGTGTCAACCAAGTGATAGGAGGATGAAAATGACAGCATCTCAGCAGCAAATTCAATTAGCAAGACGTCCACAAGGTATTCCTGTTCATGAAGACTTTCGCTTTGAAACCATTCCGGTTCCTGAACCCAAGCAAGGGGAAGTGCTTGTCAAAACGCTTTATGTTTCGGTTGACCCTTATATGCGCGGCCGTATGCAGGATACGAAGTCATATGTTGAGCCATTCGCCTTGGATGAAGCGCTTTCTGGCGGGGTTATCGCTGAAGTTGTGTCAGACGGGAATCATCTGAAAAAAGGCGATATCGCCATCGGAAATCTCAGCTGGCAGGAATTTTCCGCTGTGAGCGAGTCTGCCTTGCGAAAAATTGATACAAGCCTTGCTCCCGCTTCGGCCTATCTCGGCATTTTGGGAATGACCGGCTTAACAGCATACTTCGGATTGCTGGACATCGGACGCCCGAAGGAAGGCGAAACCGTGGTTGTCTCCGGAGCTGCTGGAGCCGTCGGTTCAACAGTCGGGCAAATTGCCAAAATCAAAGGCGCGCGAGTCGTTGGCATCGCGGGCTCTGATGAAAAAATCGACTATTTAAAACAGGAGCTTCAGTTTGACGAAGCCATCAATTACAAAACAGCGGATGATATCCAAAAAGCGCTTCAAAACGCTTGTCCTGACGGTGTCGATGTGTATTTTGACAATGTCGGCGGACCGATTTCAGACGCGGTGATGAATCTGCTCAATGAATTTGCCCGCATTCCGGTGTGCGGCGCCATTTCTTCCTATAACGCAGAAAGCGAAGCAGATGACATGGGCCCTCGTGTCCAATCAAAACTCATTAAAACGAAGTCGCTGATGCAAGGCTTTATCGTAAGCGACTACTCCGATCGTTTTTCTGAGGGAGCAAAACAGCTGGCCGAATGGCTGAAGGCTGGTAAACTCCATTACGAGGAAACCATCACAGAAGGCTTCGCAAACATTCCTGACGCGTTTCTCGGTTTATTTAAGGGAGAAAATAAAGGGAAACAGCTGATCAAGGTCAGTGATCCGAGCTGAATGAAGATGAAAACGGGAGGGCTTTTTGCCCTCCTTTTGTGTTTCGATGAGATCAGTTGCGAAGAATCAGCGTAAGAAAACCATCTTCATCAGGTTCCGTATCTTCCAAAGTGAATCCTGCTGCTTGAAAGCAAGCTAAACTGATTCGATTGTCTTCTTCGATGCATGCCACCCATTCCCGCACACTTTTAAATTCAGGGTCATTCAGCAGTTTTTGCAGTATCTGTTTTCCATACCCTTTAAGCCGGTACAAAGGATTGACGATCAATCCAATATATGTCCGCTTCTCCCCGAACTCAATAACGACCATCCCTGCCGGCAGCTGTCCATCATACGCCATGATGACAGTATCGTGTTTATCTTTATTTACTCGTGCATACCACTCATCTAATGGCAGCATCCCTTCCATTCTCCGCCTGGTATCCTCATTCTCAAACCAGTGTTCAAGGATTTTCAGCTCTGGCTCCTGCATTACTTGAAACCTGTCTATTGAAGCCATTTTCCCACCTCCGCGCAAAATCTTTTCTATTATTTTACAACAAAAAAAGGGCTCTTCGCCCTTCTTTTTATTTCGTCTTCAGTTTTCCGCCTGCATACACAGCTTCACTCAGTTCAACACCAAGCTTCTTCGCCATTTTTTTCAGCTTTGATTCCTCCAATTTTGTCACAAGGCTCAGCACGTTGCCTTCTTTTCCGGCCCGGCCTGTTCGTCCTGATCTGTGGACATAGCCATCTTCATCAGGAATATCAGCATGAATCACGTATGGCAGGTTTTCAATGTCTAAACCGCGTGCGGCAATGTCAGTCGCCAATAAAAGAGGAAACTCTCCGTCTTCGAATGCGGCAATGATTTTTGCCCGCTCCATTTTTTTCGCTTCACTGTGCAAAACGCCGAGTTCAACGTGGTGATATGCCAGTTTTTCCGCATATACACTCAGGTTGCCGATGTCTCTCACAAATACGAGTGCCTGCATGCCTTGAAGTCTAGACAGCTTTTGCAGCAGCTTCACTTTGTCGCGCTGGTCGCAAATCAGGTATTGATGCTTCACTTTCCCTGCCTCCGCCTTGCTTCGCTGTACCTTCAACACCTCAGGCTCTTGCGCCAATTCGCGGAGCACATCCTCTGTTTCCTTTTTGAGCGTGGCAGAAAAACATAGAAGCTGGCGGTCTCTTAATGTCGTTTTAATAATTTGTTTGATCGTCTCGCGATGCTCCGGCAGGATAAGCTGATCCGCTTCATCAAGTACAATCGTTTTCACTTCATGCATTTTGAGTTTCTTTGCTTTAATCAGTTCAAATACCCTGCCTGGCGTGCCGACGATGATATGCGGATGTTTCTTCAGCTTTTCGACCTGCTTCTTCACATTCGCCCCGCCGATTAAGGAAGCCGCGCGCAGCTCTGAGCCCGCTTTCCAATCCTGAATCACCTGAAAAATCTGCATCACCAGCTCACGGGAAGGCGCTAAAATCACCGCCTGCGGATGCTTTTGCTCTGGTTTGATCCGCTCCAAGACCGGCAGCGCATACGCCAGCGTCTTCCCTGTACCTGTCGGCGATTCTGCAATGACATCCTTTCCGTCCATGATCAGCTGGGCTGCCTGCTCTTGAACAGGGGTTGGCGTTTGAAAGCCGGAAGCATTCCAATTCTCTTGTATAAATGATTGTGCATTATGTAAAAATGGCCAAGTTTGCGTCATTTTGTTCTCCTCAATTCCTGAAATCTATTCCATAGTATCTCAAAACCTCGCCCGGAACGCAATTTTTCTTTTTCTTTCCTATACCTTTCAACATTCCGAATCCTCCTTTATAATCAAAAGGGTGAATATTACACGCCGATTGTGCGTGTTTGATAACGATAGAGGTGTAAACATGAGTATTTTATCTGTAAAGGATTTAAGCCACGGCTTCGGGGACCGGGCCATTTTTAATAACGTTTCCTTCCGCCTGTTAAAAGGCGAGCACGTCGGCTTGATCGGCGCAAACGGTGAAGGAAAATCAACCTTCATGAATATTATTACCGGAAAGCTTGAACCTGATGAGGGAAAAGTCGAGTGGTCAAAAAACGTCCGTGTCGGATACCTTGATCAGCATACCGTGCTGGAAAAAGGAAAATCTATTCGCGACGTCCTGAAAGACGCATTCCATTATTTATTTGCGATGGAAGAGGAAATGAACGAGATTTACAACAAAATGGGCGAGGCTGATCCCGACGAGCTCGAAAAGCTGCTTGAAGAAGTCGGCGTCATTCAAGACGCGCTGACAAACAATGATTTTTATGTCATTGATTCCAAGGTGGAGGAAATTGCCCGCGGTCTCGGTTTGAGCGATATCGGATTAGAGCGAGATGTCACCGATTTGAGCGGCGGACAGCGCACAAAGGTCCTTCTCGCTAAGCTTCTCCTTGAAAAGCCGGAAATTCTGCTTCTCGACGAGCCGACCAACTATCTTGATGAACAGCATATTGAATGGCTGAAACGCTACCTGCAGGAATACGAGAACGCGTTCATCCTGATTTCCCACGATATTCCGTTCTTGAATAGTGTCATCAACCTGATTTATCACGTTGAAAATCAAGAGCTGACACGTTATGTCGGCGACTACCATCAGTTTATGGAAGTCTACGAGGTGAAAAAACAGCAGCTTGAAGCGGCCTACAAAAAGCAGCAGCAGGAAGTCGCGGAGCTGAAGGATTTCGTTGCCCGCAACAAAGCGCGTGTCAGCACGAGAAACATGGCGATGTCCCGCCAAAAGAAACTCGATAAGATGGATATGATCGAGCTTGCGGCAGAAAAGCCAAAGCCGGAATTCCACTTTAAGCCGGCGAGAACGTCAGGCAAGCTGATTTTTGAAACGAAGGATCTCGTGATCGGTTACGATTCCCCGCTGTCCCGTCCGCTCAACCTCCGCATGGAACGCGGCCAAAAAATCGCCCTTTACGGCGCAAACGGGATCGGAAAAACGACGTTGCTGAAAAGTTTGCTTGGCGAAATCCAGCCGCTTGAGGGCTCTGTTGAACGCGGTGAGCACATCTATACCGGCTATTTCGAGCAAGAGGTCAAGGAAACAAACAACAATACGTGCATCGAAGAAGTATGGAGCGAATTCCCTTCTTATACGCAGTATGAAATCCGTGCCGCTCTGGCAAAATGCGGACTGACGACAAAGCATATCGAAAGCCGCGTCTCCGTATTAAGCGGAGGCGAAAAAGCGAAAGTCAGATTGTGCAAGCTAATCAACTCAGAAACAAACCTGCTGGTGCTCGATGAGCCGACAAACCACTTGGATGTCGATGCCAAGGAAGAGCTCAAGCGCGCCCTGAAAGAATATAAAGGCTCCATTCTGCTCATTTCCCACGAGCCAGATTTTTATATGGATATCGCGACAGAAACGTGGAACTGCGAGTCTTGGACGACGAAAGTGCTTTAATTTATAAAAAACCCGCCTGCTAAAGGGCGGGTTTTTTACTGCCATTTTTTCTGAATGATTCTCAAAAGCTCTCTGTCTTTTAAAATGAGCTGCAATGGAGATGTGAATTCATCAAGGGTCAGCTCTTTTTTGGCAGACAGCTCAAAATCCTCCTCATCTGCCCAAGCGGTAAACCACTCGACCGAGAAAAGCTGTTTTTCATGACGCTGTGTATGTATTGATAGAGCGTTTCTAAACATTTATGATCATATTCGTCAGGTTTTGCCTTATCCATGGCAAACGTCCCGCCTACAGCATGAACCATCAACGGAGTTAAAAAAATCTCACTGAATGTCCTGGAAACAAAAGAAAAGGAATCTTAAAAAAGGAGAAATTGCTTTCTGACGGAAATCACTACAATACGGTAGTAATGGGGAGATTCCACGATTAAAAAAAGACACTGCATCTGTGCAGTGTCTTTCGTTATTAATGCCCCGCCTTAATTCCAGCAAGATGTTTACGTCCCATGAGAAGGACAAGCATGCCGACAAAAACGACGATTCCGCCTACTGTATATGGTGTGCTTGCAGTAAAGTGTTCTGACAGCATTCCTGCAATCCACGGGGCGAGCGCGCCGCCGATGAAGCGGACTGAGCTGTAGGCTGAAGACGCGATTGAACGTTCAACCGGCGCAGAACCCATCACAGCGGTTGTCATGATCGTATTCACCATACCGAGGACAGCACCAGCGACAACGATACATGTAATAATCAAAGTCTGATGGTCTGTCCAGATCCCCATAATAACGAGAATGGCCGCAAAGGCGATAAAGAGAACGACGAGCGAACGCACTGTGCCCAGCGCTTTGTGCACGAGCGGCGCCGTAAAGACTGACGTAATCGCCAGCAGAAGGCCCCAGCCGAAGAAGACATATCCAAGACCGTGTTCATCTAAATCCAGAACGAACGGAGAATAAGCAAGCAAAATAAAAAATCCAAAGTTGTATAAGAATGCCGATACCGCCATTGTTAAAAGGCCTTTATATTTGAGCGCCTTCATCGCATCAAACACACCGACGCGTTTCGCCGGTTTCGGCAATTTCGGAAGCATGAAAGAAATCGCGATTAACGCAATAAACATCAGGACAGATACTCCGAAAAACGGTGCACGCCATGAAATGCTTCCAAGCTCTCCGCCCGCAAGCGGCCCGACAGAAATCCCGAGACCGAGCGCAGCCTCATACAAAATAATCGCTTGGGCGCTGCCGCCGACTGATACGCCGACGATGACCGCAAGCGCTGTTGAAATAAACAAAGCATTCCCTAATCCCCAGCCGCCGCGATAGCCGACTAACTGAGCGATTGAGCTTGAGCTGCCGCCAAGCCCCGCAAACACAATAATAAAAATAAGTCCGAGAATTAATGTCCATTTCGCGCCGATGCGGCTGGAAATGGCTCCTGAGAAAAACATCATAAATCCGGTTACAAGCAAATAACTTGTAAACAAGAGTGATACTTCACTAGGTGAAGCATGTAATTGTGCGGCAATGGCCGGAAGAATTGGATCGACCAGCCCGATTCCCATAAAAGAAATCACACAGGCAAACGCGACAGCCCATACCGCTTTTGGCTGGCTGAGCAAGCCTGTTTTCTGATTCACTTGTGTTGTCTTATCCATTTGACCTGACCTCCATCTTTATTCCATTAAAAGAAACGCTACAAAAATAGCGTTTAACAAACTTTTCATTCGATTGATTGAATGGCACGTTCCGCTTTGCCTTTCATGCCCTGCAGGCGTTCTTTAAAGCTTTGGAATGTGCGGATTTTCTCATCAATCAAACTCAGCTGGTGATTCAGGGTTTCCTGAATTTCCTCCAGTTTTTCTTTCCGTTCCTTAGGATCCAGTGACAACAAATACCCCTCTTTGTTTAACTCTAGCTGGCGGCTGGTTTCCATGAAATGCTGAAGCTCCTGAAGGGAAAAACCGAGCACCTCTTTTGTGCTGATGACTTTCTCAAGCTCCTCCATATCATCCTCTGAATAAAGCCTTACACCGCCGTCTGTCCGTTTCGGCGCCGGAATCAAGCCGATTTCTTCATAAAACCGGATGGTCCGCTTTGTCAGTCCGCTTCTTTTGGCCACTTGATCAATCTTCATCCATTCCAAGGTAAATCCCCCTTCGCCGTTTCTGTTACCATTATACACCTTTTGAACCTTAACGTAAACGTTAAGTTTTAAAAAACAATAAAAAGACGAGTAGCATAAAGCACCCGTCTTTCACTTTCCTGTTTAAGCTAAACTTCCCGCCACTGACAGAGACTCTTTTTGAAGGCTTTCAGAAAGCACTCGATACGCGATCACTTTCTTCTTGTACTGTTTCACGACGTCGATATGGTCGTCATAGCGGTACACGAACAGCTTCACGTCTTTTTTTCCTTTTTTTGTATCTATCATCAGCGGCGTGCCGCCGTTTTCCGGATGTAAATAACGCTCTTCATCACCTGGATAGATATAATATTTTTCCAGGAAGATAGCTTCGTTAAATTGATCAATCACTTTCTGCTTCTCTGCACCCTCGAGGCGTTTTCCATCTAGAGAGAGACTCGCATTTTCGTCACTCAGCTTGGCGTGCACTTCAAATTTGCTGAGCAGCCATTCTATGACGCCTGTAGGAAGACAGGTTAATACGATTTTCACCAGACTCATGAGAATTAACATCACGATCGCCCATGTCATACTTCATCATCTCCGTTAGTTTTCCATGTGCCGCTGACACACAATTTTATCCTAACATAAGCAGGCCGATTCGTTTTTGTCCATTATGTGAAAAAAAGCGCGGCCTGCTGCGGCCACGCTTTTTAGCTTTCCAGTTCTTCGATCATGAGGGACAATTCTGTCCAGCGGTCCATCGCAGCCTCAAGCTCTTCCGCAGTTTTCGCCTGCTCGGCCATCAGCTCTTGGATTTTGCCAAAATCACTGCCTGCTGCGGCGATGTCAGCTTCGAGCTGCTCATGCTTTTCTTCCAGCTGGGCAATTTTATCTTCGATGCCGTCCCATTCCAGCTGGTCTTTGTAAGAAAGCTTTTTCCGTTTTTTCTTCGGCTCGGCTTCAGCCGTTTTTTCCTCAGCTGTCGGTTTTGGGGCCGCTTTTTTCGCTTTTGACTCCTCCATATAGTCGCTATAGGAGCCTTGAAAGCGGGAAATGACGCCATTTCCTTCAAATACAATCAAACGGTCGACGACGCGGTCAAGGAAATAGCGGTCATGGGATACGGTGATGACGACGCCAGGGAATTGGTCAATATAATCCTCAAGAACGCTTAATGTTTCAGTATCCAAATCGTTCGTCGGCTCATCGAGAAACAGGACATTCGGCTCCTGCATGAGAACCTGAAGCAAGTATAAACGGCGTTTTTCCCCGCCGGACAGCTTGCGGATATACGTCTGCTGCATCGAACGCGGGAAGAGGAAACGCTCGAGCATTTGTTCAGCTGTAATCATATCGCCATCTGCCGTTTTTACGACCTCCGCCGTTTCTTTTATATAGTCAATGACCTTTAACTCACCGTTCATTTCACTATGATCCTGAGTATAGTAGCCGATTCTGACCGTCTGTCCGATCGTAATATCGCCTCCGTCCGGTGTATGACGGCCGGCAAGGGCATTTAACAGCGTTGTTTTCCCGATGCCGTTTGGCCCGATGATCCCGATCCGTTCACCTGGTATGACAAGTTCATTAAAACGGTCGACGAGCATGCGGCCGTCATAAGCGATCATGACGTTCTCCGCTTCAATAACTTGTTTTCCGAGACGGTGCGAGCCAATAGCAAAATCGAGTGAACCTGATGACTGAGGGCCTTTCTGCTCTTTAAGCGACTCTACCCGGTCAATTCTCGCTTTTTGTTTTGTGGAGCGGGCTTTCGCTCCTCGTCTGAGCCAAGCCAGTTCGCGGCGCAGCAGGTTTTGCCGCTTCGTTTCCTTTTGCTCAGCCTGCGCTTCCCGTTCCGCGCGTTTTTCTAAAAACACTTCATAGTTGCCTTTGTACGTGTAGAGGCTGCCTCTTTCAAGCTCATAAATGCGGTTAGTGACACGGTTTAAGAAATATCTATCGTGCGTCACCAGCATGACGGCGCCGGGATATTGGCTTAAATACCCTTCAAGCCACTCAATCGTTTCATTATCCAAATGGTTTGTCGGCTCGTCCAAAATGAGCAAATCAGCGGGCTGAATTAAGTTTTTGGCAATGGCCACCCGTTTTTTCTGGCCGCCTGAGAGCTCATTGACCGGTTTTGTTACGTCGTTGACGCCCAGCTTAGACAATACGGTTTTTGCCAAGGTGTTTGCATCCCATGCATTGTTTGCGTCCATTTTCGCTTGTGCTGCCAGCAGGTGTTTCTGGCGCTGTTCATTTTCGGGATCTTTCCCCAGTTCATACAGCGCTTTTTCATATTCACGCAAGGTTTTCATCACAGCCGATTCACCGGAATAGATATGCTCCAGCACTGTTTGCCCCGCAGGCAGCTCCGGGTCTTGATGAAGAAATTCGACCTGCACGCTTCCGGATTTCGTAATTTCTCCTTCTTCGATAGATTCCAAGCCGGCAATCACTTTCAGCAGCGTTGATTTTCCTGTTCCGTTCGGCCCGATTAATCCGATTCTCTCATTCTCTTCAATATGAAAGGAGATATGGTCAAATAATGTTTTATCTCCGTATGTTTTATAAAGATTTTCCGCTTTTAATATGCTCATGGTTCCTATCAATCCTCACGTAAGTTCATGTGTACATTTTAAATCAGCCGCTGGAATAAAACTAGTAAAACGTCAGACAAATTTCACGGAAATGCAGGATAGAAAAAGACCGGGGACATTTGTCCCCGGTCTCTTACTCTTCCTCAAGCGCTTTTTCGGCCATTTTTGCAAGATGCTGCGCGCTTCCTGAAATCTCCTGCATTGTGGCGGAAATTTGTTCAACAGCAGCGGCTTGTCCGTCTGTATGCTGGTTAATCGACTCAATGGATTCCTCGAGCCCTTTCAGCAGGCTGTGGATTTTTTTCGTAATCTGGTCAATTTGGCCGACATTTTCTTTTGAATGCGTTGCTAGCTTTCTGATCTCATCTGCGACGACAGAGAAGCCTTTACCGGACTCCCCTGCTCTTGCCGCTTCGATCGCGGCGTTCAAGCCGAGCAGATTGCTTTGGTCCGAGATGCCTTTAACAGTTACTGAAATATCGGCGATTTCACCGGCGCTTTCGCTTACTTTTTTCGCCTGAGAGGAAATGCCCGACATTTGAGTTGAAAACCCGTTAATTGATTCAGAAATGTCGGAAATAGCCGCGGCCGTTTGTTCAACGACAGCCGATAAGCTTTCCGCCACATCATGCAGCTTTGACGACTCCTCAAGGCTCGTTCCGAGGCCGACGCCTCCAATGACTCTTCCATTCTCGTCGTGCAGCGGGATGGCACGCGCGATCAATGGGAAGCCGAACAATTCTTTCGGAACCATACTCGTCTTCTTCTGATTGCTGCGGATGGCATCAGTGATAATATCCCCTTCCTGCAGCGGATCGCCGGCTTTTACGTTCAGCGAAAAGGTTTTGGCCGGTATATTCACGAGCAGTTTTTCCGTATCATAAATGCCGATTGTAATATCATCCTGAACCAGGCTGTTTAAATAAGGGGCTACTTTGATAAATGCGTCCAGAATATCTGCGGTTTCTTTTTCCGTATTTATGGTCAATTCCATTCACTCCTTTTCATTAATAAGGGAAGCTGCGTTTTTCGTGCTGGACCGAGATCCATTTCAGCGTTGTAAATTCTTCGAGGCTCCACTCACCGTTTAAACGGCCGAGGCCTGATTGCTTTTCACCGCCGAAGGCTACATTCGGTTCATCATTGATGGTCGTGTCATTGACGTGAATCATGCCTGTTTCAATGCGTTTCGCAAAAGCCACGCCGCGCTCAAGATTTGACGTATGTACGGCACCGCTCAAGCCAAACGGGGTTTCGTTTGCGATATCCACCGCTTCGTCTTCTGAATCAAACTTCATAAAGGAGACGACTGGTCCGAACAGCTCTTCCTTGGCAATGCTCATGAACGGTTTGACGTCTTTTAAGATCGTCGGTTCCACGATCGTCCCGTTAAATCCGCCAAGCTTCACTGGTACAGCGCCTTCTTCAATTGCTTGCTCAACAGTCTTCATCAGCCCGTCCGTCTGTCTGCTGTTGATTAATGGCCCGATAATCGTATCAGGATCCATTGGGTCGCCGACTTTCAGCGATTCCACTTTTGCCTGGTACAGCTCAAGGAACTTGTCATAAATAGAAGAATGAACAAGCACGCGGTTGGCTGACATGCAAATCTGTCCTTGATGTGTAAATCGGCTGAACACCGCCGCATTGACCGCATATTCTATATCTGCATCCTCAAGTACGATGAAGGCACTGTTCCCGCCAAGCTCAAGAAGCGGCTTTTTAAAATGCTTCATCGCAAGCTGTCCGATGTAGCTGCCGACTTTCGTAGAACCGGTAAATGAGATGATCCGCGGCACTGGATGCTCAACGAAGCTGTCGCCGATTTCAGCAATGTCTGTGACAACAACATTCAGCAGCCCCGCTGGAATTCCCGCGTTCTCAAAAATTTTCGCAATCAGCGTTCCGCCGCAAATCGGCGTTTCCTCATGCGGCTTTAGCACAACGCCATTGCCGGCTCCGAGTGCAGGCGCCACTGATTTCATAGATAAAAAGAATGGGAAGTTAAACGGACTGATGACACCGACAACGCCTGCCGGCACGCGATATAATCTGTTTTCCTTGCCATCTATTGTGGACGGAAGAATTTTCCCCTCCATGCGGATTGGGAACGTTGCCGCTTCTTTTATGATGTTTTTGACAAGACCGATTTCAAAAGCTGCTTTGAGCCTTGTACCGCCTAGCTCCTCCATAATCAAATAAATAATGGCTTCTTCATTTTCTTCAATATACGTGACGGCTTTTTCTAAAATGGTTCTTTTCTCGAACGGGTTGACCGCATCCCATTTTTTCTTTGCCAGCGCCGCTGCCCGATACGCTTCATCTACATCGTCAGCAGTCGCTTTACGGAATGTTGTGAATGTTTTTTGAGTATAAGGATTTTTGTTTTCCAATACATTTGGGCTGCTGCCCTCCTGCCATTTCCCACCGATAAACTGTTTATTCAACTCTTCATATTGAAACATGGTCAGCATCTCCTTTATAACCGCAAATCAAAATATGGGCGAATCTATTTTTTCTATCGGTTCATCTTGCATAAAATTGAATATACGATTAGTAAAAATTACTATCCTATGATACGACAACGCTGTTTCGCTTCTATCATTTAAAGCAGGAAAATATTTTATTGACTGCGTCAAATTTCGACAATATAATACAACAAGAAATGCATATAATGATTAGAATATTTTGAATATTTCTAGGAGGAACTTTTGATGAGTTCATTATTTAGAAAAAAACCGCTTGAAACATTGAGTGCGCAGAGCAAGTCAAAAAGCCTTGCCCGTACGTTAAGCGCATTTGATTTAACCTTGCTCGGTATCGGTTGTGTCATCGGTACAGGGATTTTTGTCATTACAGGAACAGTGGCAGCGACCGGTGCAGGTCCCGCCCTCATCATATCGTTTATTTTAGCGGGGCTCGCCTGTGCGCTGGCTGCTTTCTGTTATGCTGAGTTTTCGTCTTCCATTCCGATTTCGGGAAGCGTGTACTCATACTCATACGTGACACTTGGAGAGCTGCTCGCCTTTTTGATCGGATGGGATCTCATGCTTGAATATGTCATTGCACTGTCGGCGGTTGCCACCGGCTGGTCTTCATACTTTCAATCACTGCTTGCCGGCTTCAATCTTCATATTCCGGCTGCACTGACAGGAGCGCCGGGAAGCACGGCGGGCGCCGTATTTAACCTTCCGGCTGCGGTGATCATTCTCCTCATCACTGCGATTGTCAGCAGAGGCGTCAAGGAAAGCACACGCTTTAACAACGTCATCGTACTGATGAAAATCGCGATCATATTATTGTTCATTATTGTCGGCATCGGCTATGTGAAACCGGATAACTGGTCTCCTTTTATGCCATTCGGGATGAAAGGCGTCATACTTAGCGCTGCCACTGTATTCTTCGCGTACCTTGGGTTTGACGCGGTTTCTAACGCATCAGAGGAAGTGAAAAATCCGCAAAAAAACATGCCCGTCGGCATTATTTCAGCTCTAGCCGTCTGTACGGTTCTGTACATCGCGGTATCGCTTGTGCTGACAGGCATGATGCCTTATGCCAAATTGAATGTCGGAGATCCTGTATCCTTTGCGCTGAAATTCGTCGGACAGGACGCTGTTGCCGGAATTATTTCTGTCGGTGCGATTATCGGGATTACGACGGTGATGCTCGCTTTGCTGTACGCTCAGGTTCGTTTGACATTTGCCATGAGCAGAGACGGCCTTCTGCCTGGATTGTTCGCAAAGGTTCATCCGTCATTTAAAACCCCGTTCCGCAACACATGGCTGACAGGGATCGTTGCAGCGGGAATCGCCGGCTTTATTAACCTCGGAACGCTGGCCCATCTGGTGAACATGGGAACACTTGCCGCGTTTACGGTCATTTCCGTTGCTGTCATTGTACTAAGAAAAAAACATCCTGAAATCAAGGCGTCCTTCAGAGTGCCGTTCGTTCCGGTTGTGCCGATTATCAGCGCAGGCATCTGCCTTTGGTTCATGTACAGCCTTCCCGGCGTCACATGGCTTTCATTTGTCATCTGGATCGCTGTCGGAACGCTGGTTTACTTCCTATATTCGAGAAAACACAGCTTATTAAACAAATAATCTCTTTTTAGCCGGCGGTGCTCACCCGCCGGCTTTTTCCTTTTTTTATGTGCTATACTTTGAATACATATGAGGAAAGGGAGACACACAGATGAAACAATACCGCACTTTATTATTTGATGTAGATGATACCATCCTTGATTTTCAAGCGGCAGAAGCTTTAGCCCTGCGTTTGCTGTTTGAAGATCAGAACATTCCTTTAACAAATGACATGAAGGCGCAGTATAAAACCATCAATCAAGGTCTCTGGAGAGCCTTTGAAGAAGGTAAGATGACACGGGATGAAGTCGTAAACACGCGTTTTTCCGCTTTGCTCAAGGAGTACGGTTACGAAGCGGACGGCGCTTTGCTTGAGCAAAAATACCGCCGCTTTCTTGAAGAAGGACATCAGCTTATTGACGGTGCATTTGATCTCATCTCAAATCTGCAGCAACAGTTTGATTTGTACATCGTGACAAACGGCGTGTCTCACACACAATATAAGCGTCTCCGTGATTCAGGATTATTTCCATTCTTCAAGGACATTTTCGTTTCTGAAGACACAGGCTTCCAAAAGCCGATGGAGGAATATTTCGATTACGTGTTTGAACGGATTCCTCAGTTTTCAGCAGAGCACACATTAATCATCGGGGATTCACTAACTGCTGATATCAAAGGCGGACAGCTCGCCGGGCTTGATACTTGCTGGATGAACCCTGACATGAAGCCGAATGTGCCAGAGATCATACCAACCTATGAGATTCGTAAGCTTGAAGAGCTATATCACATTTTGAATATCGAAAATACCGTCAGCTGCTAATATTTATAAGAGTCTTTTTTCCTCTTGATAAATTCTTCACCTTATGAATAATATGGTGGTATGCTTTGGTTATATATGTAAGGAGGAGACTCAATTGGCTATCGCCGCCCCGTTAAAAGAAAAAACAGTTCAAAAACCAGGCACCACGGTGTATCCGATTTTGATTATTATCGGAATCTGCCATATGCTCAACGATTCGCTTCAAGCTGTGATTCCGGCCATGTTCCCTATTTTGGAACGCTCCATGAGCCTGACGTTTACACAGCTCGGCATCATCGCTTTCACATTAAACATGGTGTCATCCGTCATGCAGCCTGTTGTCGGCTGGTATACCGATAAACGGCCGCGGCCGTATGCGCTGCCAGTCGGTTTGACCGCCAGCATGCTTGGCATTTTAGGCCTTGCATTTGCCCCGTCATTCGCAACGATCTTATGCTGTGTGTTTTTCATTGGATTAGGCTCGGCCATTTTCCATCCGGAGGGCTCCCGTGTGGCGTATATGGCCGCCGGCACAAAACGCGGGCTCGCCCAGTCGATTTATCAGGTGGGCGGAAACTCAGGTCAGGCGATGGCGCCGCTGATCACCGCGCTGATCCTTGTGCCGCTCGGGCAATTCGGCGCTGTTTGGTTCACGCTTGTCGCCGCGCTTGCTGTTATGTTTCTCATGTATATTGCGAAATGGTACGCCTCACGTCTCGGCAGCCTTGCCCAGAAATCAGGCAAGCAAAAGAAAACGGCTGAAAACACGGCCATCACCAAATCTGTTGTATCTGCTCTTATTATTATTATATTTCTCATTTTTGCTCGTTCTTGGTATACGAGTGCGATCGGTAACTTTTACACGTTTTACGCGATGGATACATATCACGTAAGCATTCAGCAGGCACAAAGCTATATTTTTGTCTTCTTGCTGTTCGGCGCGATCGGCACGTTTCTCGGCGGCCCGCTTGCAGACCGTTTTGGAAAACGCTTCGTTATTCTCGGTTCGCTGTTATGCTCGGCGCCGCTGGCGATTGTGCTGCCATTTGCCGGCCCGGTTCTCGCCTATGGCGTGCTCGCATTGATTGGCTTGGTTCTGATGTCGAGCTTTTCTGTAACGGTCGTCTACGCACAGGAGCTAGTTCCTGGAAAAATCGGCACAATGTCCGGTTTAACCGTCGGGCTTGCCTTCGGGATGGGCGCAATCGGCGCTGTGGCGCTGGGCGCTCTGATTGACGCCGCGGGCCTGACCCCGACGATGATCGCCATTGCCTTTCTCCCTGTTCTCGGCATCCTTGCCTTCCTATTGCCAAGTGACCAGAAGCTGAGAGAATGGCATAGCTGAAAAAACCCCTGCCAGGCGGCAGGGTTTTTTAATCCAGCTGGATAAAATGAGTGTCAGGCACTGCGTGCTTCGGGATAAAGCCATCCGCAAAGTCCGGAAACGCCGACTGTATTTCATCAATCCATCTTTTCAGATTTAATATATACGGCATATAAATCATCTCAATTGTCGCTTCGTCTTCAATCCGGTAGTACCAGCAAAGATTAAACTCTTTTTCTGTCACCAGCGTAAACCCAGAGAAATGATAGAAAATCAGCGGCGTTTCATCTATATACACGCGGCCGTCCTTTTGCCCGACCTTATAGTTTTCGATATTCCAAAGCGCTGTATTGGCTCCTATGGATTTGACAACATGAACACCTTTAAACTGCTCCGGCCATTTCTCCACATATCTTTGATCACCATATGTCTTTCGTTCCGTATCCATTTCGACCGTGCAAAATTCAATACAGTCCTGTCTCCACTGCCACACCGCTTCATATGCTTCCTTTGTATTACCGGCGCCGACAAAGCCTGTATTAAAGCGTCCGGTTCGGTCGTAGTAGGACATGAAGCGCGGCGAATTACGATGATCAGTCAAATACAGAGACGCCGTTGGGTTTTCTGCAAAAATACGTGCCGGATCAGAAAAGAAAAATAGATCCGTATCCATATGGGCAAAGTATTCAGCGTCATCCCACTTGCTCATCACATGAAACAAAAAGGCGGGCTTTAACGTCCAGCAATATTCATGAAACGTTCTGTTGCTTTTCGCTTTCAACAGCTCCGGGTCTTCCATTTCATGCAGCTGCACAAAGGTGACATGCTCCCATGGAACGTGCTGAAGCAATTCATACGCTTTCTGGTCGACACACAGCACATATAAATGAAAATCATCGCAATGCTCATGGAGAGAATGAATCATAGGCATGAGCTTAAAGATATGTGTCCTTGACACTATCGTTGAAAAATGAAATGTACTCACTTATACCACATCCAATGATCTAAGATCCACGTGCAGCAAATCGTTGACAAGCGCATACAGTGCGTTGGCAAAATCGTTCACGCCTAGCTTTTTCTTCGCCTTAGGCAGAAGCTTGCGGACAGTTTGCAAATCAAAGCTTTTCGCCGTCACCCTTGGGGATTTCTTTCGCCAATCCGGATCAATGTTGCGCTCTTTAACAACATGCAGAAGCTCAAGAAACAGATTCAGCAGCATATCATATTTCTGTGATTCCAGCAGCTTTTGAATATCAGCCATGATTCTGTTCGTCATGTCAGGCGGGAACGGCCCATTAAAAGCGAGATGAACGTCTAAGGAGCGGATGTTATTGTATTTATCGCACATATAGGCAATGTTTGCCCGAATATCGTCTACAGACTTACAATTGCTTGGATGTTCCTGATGAACACTGACAATATCACGGCGAAGCCTGAAGGTCAATCCGGCCTGATGAAGCCTGATCCCGAGGTCATAATCCTCAAACCCGTACCGCACAATGCCTTCGTCAAATAAACCGAGGTCAACCACATGCTTGCGTTTCACAGAGGAATTATTCGTGATAAAAAAGCGCCATGGCATATGATAGCCTTTCAAGTCATCGCCGTACTCATCTAAAATCTTCTTGAGCACGTCTATAAAGTCGGTATCGAGGTCAAAGCTTTTATCAAGAAAGCTTCCGTTTTTGATGTCCGCTTCCTCCAGCAGCTTTTGTTTGTCTTTCTTCGGCATTTCACCTGTGAGCTTTGCGAGCTGTTCCTTATGTTCTTCTTCAAACCGTTCATAGTAAAAACTGTAGATCCGTTTCCAAAACAACCCGCAAACGACGAGATTCTCTTCGTTCTCATGGGCTTTAATATGTTTTGCCACAAGGTCCTTTGCCGCAAGCATATCGCTGTCATGGAAAATCAGGATGTCTCCTCTGGCATTGCGAAGCGCCTGATTTCGTCCGTACGCAATGCCCCTGTTTTCTTTAATCCGTGTAAAGATCAGCGGAAAATCAGCTTGAAATGACTCAAGCATCGAGAGCGTCCCGTCCTCAGAGCCATTGTCCGCTACAATGACTTCGAATTCTTCATCGCACTCCTGCTGGTTTAATGACAGAAGGCTGTTGTAAAGACGCTCCTTCGAATTATATGCAGGAATAATAACGCTTGCTTTCACTTCATTTTCACTTCCTGTATTTACTCATTTATTTGTTGTCATCTTTTGAAGCAAAACCGTTAAATTCAGGGTCTAACGTTTGCATGTGCTGAATGATATGCGGCAGTGTCTCTTGATACAGTTCATGCACAAACGGCAGATCTGTGCGGGTTGTTTCATGAATCTGTTTGATTTCATTGATGCTGACGATTCGGTATCCGCTGAAATGATAAAAGATCAGCGGACTGCCATCCTCCAGCACGATCCGGCCATCTTTCCAGGAAAACGTATGCTGTCCATAATTCCAATGGCCGATGTTCACGCCGGGTGTTGTAATGTCACACACATTCGGAAACAGCTCAGACATATAATCCAAATAGCCCTGATCACCGAATTTTCCTTCACCCGGTGCATTTTTGCATTCCTCAAGACAGCGTTCCTTCCACCACTCCAAGCAATCCGTGCCTGCATCATCATGCTTGAAGCTGATAAACCCGGAATTATATCTGCCTAAAAGACGCTGCAGCATGTCAATCTGCTCTTTCTCAAAAGAAGGGATTACAATATCCCCCCGTGAAAGCAGCACCGAGCAGTCCGGCTGGTTTTCAAAAATCGGCGATGGATCTGCATAGAAAAAGAGGTCCCCGTCAATATACGTCACGCGCTCCAGCTCAGGATTGCTGTTCAGCACAGCTTGCAGAAAGATCGGCTTCATCGTCCAGCAATACTCACTTTGATCTCTAGTTTCCTTCAGCTTCAGCAGCAATTCATTTTCAAGAGCGGCCACCGGCACAAGGTTCAGCTGCTTCATCTTCAGCTTCTGTAACACGCGGTGCGTATCTTCATCCATGCAAAGTATAAAAATGGGACTGTCTTGATCAACTTGCTCTAACGACTTAAACAAAGCGACTGCCTGATATAATCTTCCTTTTGATAAAACGGTGCAATACGCGCTGGTCACAGTCTTGTTCACCTCGTTTCACATTACTTTTTGAAGAATTCCGTATACCACTCAATCGTTTTTTCAAGTCCCTCATCAATAGTGTAGGCCGGTGTCCAATTCAGCAGCTTTCTTGCTTTTTCCGCGGATAAATATTGATGTTTGATTTCATTGCTTCCCTGATTCAGCACCTTAGGTTTCAGATTACTGTTCATTTTCTTTAATATTTTCTCTACCAGTTCAAGTACGGTCAGCTGGATCTCATTGCTGAAGTTAAAGGCCTCTCCGGCAAGATTGTTTTCTTCCATTTTTTCTGCAAGAAGCAGATAAGCCTGAACGGCGTCTTCAATATAGAAGTAGTCCCGTACAAATGTGCCGTCGCTTCGGATTTCCGGCGCTTCCCCGTTCAGCACAAGCTGAATCGTCTGAGGAATGATGCGGTTGAAGTTCAAATCTCCGCCGCCGTATAAGTTTCCGCAGCGCGTAATGCAGACCGGAAGCCCGTACGTGTGAAAATAGGTGTGGCTGATCAGATCTGCGCAGCTTTTTGAGACGTCGTACGGGTGCTTGCCTTGCAGCGGCATGTTTTCATCGTATGGAAGGTTTTCTTGATCGCCGTAAGCTTTATCACTTGAAGCGACAATGATCCGCTTAATTAACGGATGCTTGCGGCAGGCTTCGAGAATATTCCAGGTGCCGAGGATATTCGCTTCAAAGGTAGAAATCGGGTTGCGGTTTGCCACGCCGACAATCGCTTGTGCAGCAAGATGAAAGACTGTGTCGATCTCATATTCGCCAAGCGCGCGTTCAATCACAGCCAAGTCCTCAAGAGAGCCCCGCACGATGTTCATTTTCTTGATATGTTCTCCCTGATAAAGATTGGATTGAGGCACATGATCCCTGACTAGCCCCGTAACGTTTGCGCCCTGTTCGATCAGCTCTTTCACCAAATAGCTTCCTAAAAGACCTGTGCATCCCGTGACAAATACGTTTTTATTTTTCCAGAAACTCAAATCAATTCACCATACCTTCCATACTTGTTGTCCTTGATTCCACATTTTGTTGACTTCTAAGAGATTTTTATACGTATCGATGGCCGTCCAAAATCCGTAATGGCGGTACACAGCAAGCTCCCCATCTTTGGCAAGGTTCTTCAGCGGTTCATCTTCGAACATCGTGTTCCCGTCCTTCGGCAAATAATCGAAAACCTTTGGACTAAGAACGAAGAATCCGCCGTTGATGATTCCATCACTTGATGTCTTCTCAGAAAATGTTTTCGCCATGCCATCCTCAACTGTCAAGGTGCCAAACTGCGAGACTTTGTCAATGCCGGTGACAGTCGCGGCAGCACCTTTTGTCTGATGATAGCTGATGAGATGGAAAAGATTGATATTGGCCAGCCCGTCTCCATAGGTGAGCAGAAATGTTTCATCACCGATATAGTCTTTCGCCTGCAAGATTCTTCCGGCTGTCAGCGTATCTACCCCAGTCTCCAAAAACGTAATTTTCCACGTTTCAGGCTGCCCCAGCATCTGTACCTCTCCCGTAGAGCTGTCGAGTGTCAGGCTGTTGTGCTTCCATTCATAGTCGAGAAAGTATTCCTTGATTTTTTCTCCTTTATAGCCCAAAAGCAGAATAAACTCGTTTACTCCGTAGTACTGATAAATTTTCATAATATGCCATAGAATCGGTTTGCCGCCTATCATGGCGAGCGGTTTAGGAATGTCATTCGTGACTTCACTCATTCTCGTTCCTTTTCCGCCGCAGAGAATGACCGCTTTCATCTCTACCCCTCATCTCTATGAATATTGAGTTCGAAACCTGGTACATCTTCACAATCTATCAAGGCATTTCCCCGATAATTTGTCCGATTTCAATCCGGTTTCAAAATCTACTGTAATGATATGAGAGAAAGCCAGCCTTGGTGACCAAATGGAATCTATTTTTTCAAGTTGGTTGTATAACCAAAAAAAGAGCCTTGAGCGAAGGCAATGCGCCCGCTCAAGGCTCTTTTTCATCTTATTTGATTTCTTTCTCCTTGCCGTAATGATAGTCTGACGGATCAACGGCTTTGAAATCATTTAGTTTATGGAACCTCAGCAAGTCTTTGTACAGGACACTGTCTGAAAGGCTCAGCTGCTGGTTCACTCTTGTTTTCAGATTCTTCGTTTCTTCATTCGCTTTCAGTTTTTCACCTGTCTTCGTATCGTAAATGATATTGTCGACTGATGTGTACTTCGGCGTTACGAAGTCTCCGTTTCTGAATGCCACCGTATCGTCGTGGTCTTTAGAGAATAAATCAGTACCAAAGTTGATATATTTCTGAGAATCAATTCCTTCTAAGTGCAGAAGTGTCGGCATGACGTCAATTTCGCCGCCATACGTATGGTTCACTCCGCCTTTTTTGCCAGGAACGCGGATCATCAGCGGCACACGCTGGTTCTGTGCGTTTTGATAATCTGTGATCTCTTTTCCAAGAATCTCTTTCATCGCTCGGTTATGGTTTTCAGAAATACCGTTATGGTCACCGTAAATCATGATGACTGAGTTGTCATACAGGCCGGCTTCCTTCAGCTCCTTGAAGAATTGCTCAAGCGCTTCGTCAAGGTAACGCGCTGTCTGGAAGTAGCTGTCAACTGTGTTATCGCCTGTTGTCGCTTTTTTAAGAGACGCGTCTTTTTCATCAAGGTTAAACGGATAATGGTTTGTCAATGTAATCAAATGCGCATAAAATGGCTGTTTAAGAGATTCAAGCTTTGGAATCGATTCTGTAAAGAACGGCTTATCCTTAAGCCCCATATTAATCACATTTTCATCTGACATATCATACGTGCTTGCGTCGAAGAACTTGTCATATCCGATATGTTTGTAAATCTGGTCACGGTTCCAGAACGATTTGTAATCACCATGCAGGACGGCGCTTGTATAGCCTTCCTTCTGGTCTAAAATCGCAGGAAGCGACTGGTAAGTGTTTTCGCCTTTCGTCACAAACGCGGAGCCTTCAGGAAGACCGAAGATCGAGTTATCCATTGTCAGCTCGGCATCAGATGTTTTTCCCTGGCCTGTCTGATGGAAGAAGTTATCAAAATACGTCACATCTTCCCCGCCGTGCGCAAGTTTATTTAAGAAAGGCGTCACCTCTTCACCGTTTAGCTTGTAGTCAATCAGGAATGACTGGAAGCTTTCGAGGTGGATTTTAATGATATTTTTGCCTTTGGCAGAGCCGAAGTACTCGGCGTTCGGTTTCGCATAATGAGACGTCGTGTAATTCTCGACACTTGTTAAATCATCGCTGCTTGCATAGGCCCGTTGCGTTTCTGTTTGAGCCGTCTGCACACCGTCATAAATGGTGTAGTTGTAAAGACCTAAATACTTCACAATATAATTGCGGTCAAACGTTCTTGTCAGCAGCTGCGGACGGTCTTTTTCCGCATAGTGCAGGTTGATGAAAAACAGTGCGATCCCAGAAAGGATCACTAAAGATGCAAAGCGTTTTTTCATTTTGTATTCTTTTAATTCAGGTCTCCAGATCAATACCGCAATCAAAATGATAATATCTAAGAAATAGAAAATATCATGACCGGCCATGATACTGAAAATCCCGTCTCCCATGTTTCCAACGTTTCCGGACTGTTTAATGTTCGGGAACGTCAAGAAATCGTCAAAGAAACGATAGAATAAAATATTTGCATATAACACAAATGTCATCAAGAAATCGATAATCAGCATAATAATGGCTGATTTACGCCCTTTCGCCAGCAAAGCCAGTCCTAAAAAGAAGACGGCGCTTGAGAATGGGTTAAATATCAGGAGAATCTCCTGAGTTGTGCCTTTTACCCCAAGATTAAACTCAGTCTTGTAGGATAAATACGTTTTTGCCCAAAACAGTATAACAGCCAGCACAAAAAAGCTAAGTTTGTAAGAAAAAAGTTTCTTCATGGCAACCTCTACTTTCTTAAACACTTTAAGTTCTTCATTCATATTTACCTGCTCTTTATATCCTGCCTTCCAATTCCTTCTTTCCAAACAAAATCAAGGCATCACACAACAATAAATACACCGCGGCAAGCCGGAATATTTATGTTTCGCACCATATCATTTTTATTACAACCATTTGGAAACCAATCACTGGACGAAAGAAACCTTCATTTCGTTTCACATTTTTTTCTCGGAAATAAAAAAGGATTTCTTTTGTCATGTGTGACTTTGAAAAAAGAAATAGATACCGAGTATAAGAATAACATAAACTAGCAAAAACGAAAAATAGGTTTTGCAGACAGCCCGCCCTTCCGGCGGACTGAAGTTATTGTATGCATCAATGTTTAGCGCGATCACCATTTTTTCGAAAGGACTAAAAAGACTGGATGTCTCCAGTCTTCTTTATCTATATCCCTGCCCAGACATCCTTAGCGTACATACCGGTATCCTGCAGATGTCTCAGCCAGTTTTGCGCTTCTTGCTCCCCGGTGCCATGGACAGACTGATACGCCTTTTGCAGTGCCGCCTCCACATCCGGGGCCATTTTGCTGCCGTCACCGCATACATAAAGCCTGCCTCCGCGGTCAAGGATCGATATTAACGTTTCTGCATGGTCAGCCATGACATGCTGGACATACGTTTTCGGCATGCCTTCTTTACGGGAAAAGGCTGTGTGGACAGTGACGATTCCGTCTTTTTCAAACTGCTCAAGCTCATCGCGGTATATAAAATCACGATCGTTCCTGCATCCAAAATAGAGATGAGCTTCACCGAGCGTTTTCCCCTCCCGTTTTAAAACTTCGCGGGCTTGAAGGAAGCCGCGGAATGGCGCGACTCCTGTGCCTGGTCCGACCATAATGATTGGCGTTTCAGGGTCTTCCGGAAGCTGAAACCGGGATTCCGGTGTGCGGACAAACATCACGACATCATCACCGGCTTTACGCTCAGCTAAATCATTTGAAGCCACGCCCCTGTATTCGCCACGGCCGCTCCACGAAGGGCCGCGCACGACGCCGACTGTGATCGATGCTAGCCGCGGATTCACTCTTGGAGAGCTTGAAATTGAATAATATCTCGGTTTTAGCGGACGTAAAAGCTCTAAAAATCGTTCAAACGGCATGTCGCATGCTTCGTACTTTTCAAGCAGATCCAGCATGGAAATTCGTTTTTTCAATATTTGTTCCTGATAAACACCCTCTGCTGTCAGTTCTTCTAATTCGCGCTTATGCGGCGGACACACTGTAAATGCCGCCAGTTCACGTATTTGCGCTCTTGTGGCTGCTTCCTGCACCTCGACGCTGTAGCTGAGAAGATCATGCAGGCTGACAGGACGGCCCAATGGCAGATGCCCCGCACTGCGGCCGCTTGCCGACAATGTCACTTGGTCGGTTCCCTTCAAACCGAATCTGTGAAGAATCCGGCTGACATTGGTTTGGCTGTTTTTTGGCAATACGCCAAGATGGTCGCCCTCTTGATATTCAACATCCGGCGGCAATGCGATTTCGATATGGCGGGTGCTTCGATCGCTGTCCGCAGACTGAAGTTCACGATTTTCAGCAATGGATGCGTGAGAGGCTTCGTACGATCTAGCCAGCGGAGACTCGCCCAGCCCTCTGACAAACTGAAGGCTCAGCGTGCTTCGTTCCTTATCAGCGTTTTCATTAAGCTCCAGTCCGAATGCTTTGATGGCGTCCGCCCACATGCTTTTTTTCCACTCGTCAAGCTGCCCTTCAAAATCACCGCTGACATCCCCTTCCCCGCGCGCAGAAAACCGAGTCGCGCCTTTTTCTGCAAGCTGTTCATCAATGAATCTCGGCACGTATTGATACGTGCTCGCCCAGTTGTGGTCGCCGCAGCCAAATACCGCGTAATGGACGCCCTCAAGCTCACCCGGTTTGATTTCTTGAAGCCACTGCACGAATTGTCCGGCATTGCTTGGCGGTTTTCCATTATAAGACGAGGTCACAATGACAACCGCTCCCTCTTTCGGCAGCTTTCCAATCCGGTCGTTCAGAGGTGCTGTCTCTGTCCTTACGCCGTGAAGACTGGCAGTATCAGCAAGCTCCCGGGCGACGCCTTCTGCAGTGCCGGTATCTGAGCCGTACAGCACGAGAAGCGGGCGGTTGTTAAGACCGATGACCGATGCACCCTTTGCTTCCGTTTTCTCCTTTTGCTCATCAGACGCGGCTTTTTCAGCTGCCTGGACGTCTGCATGAATGGCTTCCTGATGACGGCTTTGAACCCTGATGTGAAAATCGCCCGGCTTAAGTGTTAAGGTTTGTTTGATATCAAGCTCATAATTCTCATGATCAATCAATGTGAAATATTTTAGAATCATGCCCAGCACAAGTGTGGCTTCATGAAGGGCAAACTGCATGCCGATACAGGCCCGTTGTCCATTTCCGAATGGTTTGTACGCATGATGAGGCACTTGGTCCTGATGCTCAAACCGTTCCGGCCGGAATTCTTCTGCGTCCTTTCCCCAAGCGTCTCGATCACGATGAAGCTGCGGAATCAGCACAGAAATTCTGTCATTCGTCGTGATCGGAAATTTTCCGCCAATGACTGTGTCTTCTTTTGGATAAAGGCTGAAAGCCGGAGCTGTCGGCCATAAGCGCAGTGATTCATTTAAAATCATCCGTATGTATGTAAGCTCCAGCACTTGTTTATAGGTCGGCGCTGCATCTGTCAGCACCCGATCGACCTCTTCATACGCCTTTTTCAGTTTGTCAGGATGCTTCAATAAAAAGTAGGTCGCAAAGGAAAGCAGGCCGCTCGTTGTTTCATGGCCGGCAATCAAAAACGTAATGATTTGAAAACGGATATTTTCGTCGTCGAGCTTTTCACCCGTTTCCGGATCTTCCACATTCAGCATGCGGGCGAGCAAATCTTTTTCATCCTGGTCTCCATTCGCCCTGCGCTCTGCAATAATGCTGTCGACTAACGAAAACATCGTTTGAATATCATGGCGGAATTGCCGCTTTGTTCTGACCATAAGCTTATCTTGAACATCAAGCCGCTGCATTTGATGCATCGCTTCATCAAGCGCCCGCACCATGCTGTTGATAAACGGGTGGGGCGTTTCTCTGTAGTAACTGTTAAAGCGGTAGTTAAACCCGCATAGCCCAATGGTGTCGAGCGTCAGCCGGGTCATATCTCCCGGGACATCGACTGCTTCATTCGGGTTGAGCCTTGCCCATTTTTGAATGAGCTGAACAGCGATATCGACCATTTTCTCATGATAGTCCTTCATGGCCCGCTGGCTGAACGTCGGCATCAGAATGTTGTGCGCTTTTCTCCAGTTAGGCTCATGCGTCCAGCTCGTAAACAATCCGTCACCGGAAAATGCGCGAACCTTTTCCAAGGCGCCTTCAATGCTTTTATCAAACCGTTCTTCATCACAAACCTCTTTCACCAATTCGTGGCCGGACACTACAATGGTCGTGCCCGCGGGTGTATGGATTTGAAAAATCGGGCCCTGTTCTTCCGCCAGTTTGATCAGCGAAAGCGTCGGCTTGTCTTTATCGATTAAAGGCAAATTGCCGAGCGGCCCAAACGTCTTCGGCTGAGGAATCGGGCTTGTCTCCTTCATCGAACCATTCCTTTCCGTATGAGATGCCTTCTATTTGACTACATTTCCCTTTCATGGTCATGATTATTCCGTTCTCCCAATTGACGCATGATCGCTGTTTTTTCTATACTTGAGAAGCTGTACAATACGCGAATAAGGTGAGTTTATATATGGATTTTGAAATTCGGTTTTTATCCTTTTATGTCATACAGGTGGAAGGCAAAGATGAGCAGGCGAACAAGCAGTTCAAGCACTTCCAGACCCTTGATACGGGAGAATTTGAAGAAAGCGAGCTGAAGGACTTTCTCGACGGGGAACTGAAAAAAATCGTTAAACGGAAAGCCGACCGCCATCCGCAGTCCGAGCAGGTGCCGACGAAAATCGGCCATTTTATCGTCGAGCCCGGCCACGAGCTCGATTCCAACCCAAACTACAACATGTTCAACCGCGCGCGTCTGGCGGAAACAAAAGAAGACTTCAATGAGCTGAGCGAGCAGTTCGTCCGCACGTACCTTGACACAAGCGCGGTTCGCGGCGGCGTGTTTCTCGTCGCTTCGGCCGTGCCGAGAAAATACTTTGATGAGTCATTTGTCTTCATTATGAAATGTGATTTTGAGCCGAAGGTCGCCCGCATCTCTGACGCGTCTTCTCTCATTAAAAAAGTCGAAATGGCGATCACGACAAAAAACATGAAAAGCATCCAATACCCGTACATGCCAGAGGAAGGAATGGTCGAGGAAGGTGAACTGAAAATCCACCAGGCCTCGCACGCCCGCTATTTTGAGGACTTTCTGAAATTCGTCGAGTACGGAGAATCGATGCCGGAAATCATGAAAAACCAGGTCATGAACATGGTACAGGAGCACGTCTACGAGACATTTGAAGACAACAGCGAAGAGCTCAAGCAGTTCGAGCACGACATTGAGATTTGGGAAGCAAGCGAAAAGCGGGAAATCCAAGAGCGCCTCGACACCCATCAAGTCATCGAAGCCTCCGCCCAAATCATCGAGCACACGCCAGAGGCCCAGCTGAAAATGAAAGTCGGAGAAACAGAGATTAAGGGATTGCTAGCGGATTTTGGCGATTCTATTCATCTCGCAAAAGTAAACGGGCGCTATGTCGCGCTGATTGAAGCCGAGACGATTTCGTTTGAGAAAGGCAGTTCACCGGTGGAGTTTTATAAGCCTGAGGGTTTGAGGGAGATTGTAGAAAGAATAAGCAAAAAAAATTTAGGAGATTGAAACTAAACAGAACATTATGAGTATATCTTTACATTGAGCAATACTTGATGTGGATCACGGATTTTGTTTTTAGGAAAGGTATTACAATTCGTAAGTTTAAATGAGATTGTCACAAATAAAGAAGGAGTTTGAAAAAACTGGGCTCCTTCTTTATGTCGGATTCGATTCAATTAAATAAAGTAAATGCTTATATTAGCAAACTAATAGAAATCTTTATTCCTCGTCAAAATAACTAAAATCAATTTTCTTCACAAAAAACTTTTCTTTAATATTAACTCCAATATCATAATCAATCATAAGTTTTGCAAGAGTCTCACCGTCAATAAGAACAATTTTCTTGCTTTGCAATCGTTCTGCATACTCGATTGCATTTTTCGTAAAGTATGAAGTTGTAATAAAAACTCCCTTCTTAGCTCCCATATCATCAAGTGCACCAGAGAAACTTTGAACCAATTCTCTTCCAATAGGGTTATCCCAGCGTTTCGCTTGGAGATATATATTATCTAATCCTAATTTATCTTCTTTTATAATACCGTCAATTCCGCCGTCATTTGTTTTACCGGTAATTTTACCGTCACCATAACCCATAGCTACTAGTAATTCAACAATAATGTATTCAAGTTTTTTCCAATGGGCTTTTTTAATTTTTTGAATAATTGATTTTGCCAGTTCTTTTCTAATATCATCAAACTTTTCTGTCATTACTTCAAATGGATCTTTTACTTCCTCCATATCTTCAATTTCTTCTTGAATTTCATTACGATTATCGTTTATCAATGATAACCCTTCTTGGGTTATTTGGTAGGTTGATTGACTTATTTCCTCTATGTAATTGGATTTTTTTAATCCATACCTTACTTGTCTTATCCTAGTTATAAAAATAGAATCTTTACTATTCTCGTAAGAACGCGATCTTTGTTCTTCGGTTAACATAAAATATTTAGTTAACTCCTCGTTTATATAGCTTGAAGTGTAGGGCTTTTTGTCTCTAATTACAAGCAAAAAGGGAATCATAATGTCTCTTGATAAGGGTATATCATTCGGGTTAGAATTTACATTCTTAGTTATTTCATTAACTTCGTAAATATCCTTGGGCAGTCCTTTTTCTACGATTAATTTTAAAATTTCCTTTTGAGTTAGACCACTTTCACTGAGCTGTTTTATAATTTTTAAAACCTTTATTGAACTTTCATTATATAAAATACTATTTCCATTCTTAGTTTGCGGAATATAGTCACTAAAGTAATTAATCCACCTTCTCCCGCCACTCTCTGACCAACCGACAGCTTCTGACAACTTTCTTTTTGATATTAAATTCAACGTTATAGCCCCCTACAATCCCTGAATTTCAACATTTTTAAAGTTAATCCTTCTAAGTATAACGAACACGTCAGTGCGTGTGTTTGTAACACAATACATCTATAGTCTACTTAAAGCTTAGATATTATTTTTTATATGATAAATTTTGTAATCTTACATGAATTATACTACAATTGAAAAAAATAGTTTATATACTAATTAGTTATAGAAGAAAATATAAAAGCCAAGTTATCTGGACTTTTACTATTTAATATCCTTCCCTCAACACCGCATAGCACTCCCCAATCAGTTCTTCCGCTCCCGGCTCTCCTTTCAGCCTGCGGCGGACGATTTCAGATGATAGGTTCTGGACTTTGAGCGCTCGTGGGGCTCTTCTTTTATAGTACGCCTGTAATGCTGTTTCGTGGTCGGCGTGGTTTTGGAGTTCTTCGGCGAGGACGATGGCATCCTCGATCGCCATTGCCGCTCCTTGTGCCAGGGTTGGCGCACCGGCGTGGGCGGCGTCTCCTCCGATGATGACGGGTCTTCGTACCATGGCTCCAGCACTGTGACCTGCTCCAGCGTATTTAAAATGATAGGATACTCATAAACACTCCACCTGCCCTTTTTATGTATGGAAAAAAAGCGCCTATCCAATGATAGGCGCTTTTTCATTAATCATCACTGCTCAAAATGCCAAAGAAGCGGAGCAGGTTGATGAACAAGTTGATAAAGTCAAGGTACAGCGATAACGCCATAACGGGAATTAAGTCTTCCGTAATGTGGCGGTGCTTGATTTGGTTTAAATCATACAAAATGTAAAGAGAAAAGACGATGGTTCCAATCACAGAATACGCCATCATCGCCGCTGAGTTTAACGGGCTGAAAATGTTGAAAATCCCTACCACTGCGAGGGCGAGCACCGCAACCAGCAGAAATGACCACAGGAAGGATAAATCCTTCTTCATTTTTGCGCCGATTGTGCCTAAGACGGCAAAAATGACAAATGTAGAACCAAAGGCTTCAAGCACGACATAGGCGCCGGCGATGGAAGCGTAATGGCTGACGATCGGAAATAAGGTAATGCCGGAAACGAACGCGAATGTATATACAAACGCATACCCGACCGCTTTTCTTCTGCGCATCCAGAAGGCCAGAATAATCATCGCCACTTCAAGAATAGAAAGCGGCAGCATCAAAGCGACAGGAACAAATTGGCCGATAAAAAGGCCGACAGTCGCGATCAGCAAAGTAAAGACAAAGACTGTCAAAATGCGTTGCATGATCGATTGCTTACTCTCGTGAACCGTAGCTTGCATGTCAAAAATCCTCCTAAAAAATGATCTTAAAGGTCTATTATATAAAAATTGGATGAAATATGTATATGTTTTAAGGAGAATTTAATGAAAACAAACGCCCTTTACATTATCATTTTGATTCTTTCCTTTTCAGCGAAAAACGGTGCTTTTCTATTTTCTCAATTTGGGTAATCTGAGAATCATGAACTGTAATCTGAACGGTGCCGAAATCGAGTGTTTCCAGCGAGCTGATTATTTTTTCAATCACTTCCGGATCAATCGTTGATTTAGAAACCAAAAGACCTTCCCCCCTGTTGAATAGGTTTAATTCACAGTATTCTTATAAGAATTATAATATTATGTTTTTTTTGATAAATCAATGGTGATTTCTGTTCAAATCAAAAAGGCATATGATCACCCGGTGACGGACAATCATATGCCTGGAAACTTTCTATTTGTTTTCTTCCAATTCCTCAACAATACAGCGGACACCCATGTTTTCTAATGCCTGCTTCAGCGTGCCGTACGTTTCATATTCACTAAAATCAAGCCCCAATTGAATCGATGTTTGGGCCACATCCGGGCGAATCCCTGAAAATACGGCTTTGACGCCTAATAAGAAAAGCGTTTTAGACAGGTTGTACAATTGCTGAGCCACCATGGTATCCACAATCGGAACACCTGAAAGATCAACGACGAGGCTTGTGATTTTTCTCTCGACACAGCGGACCGGCACTGTTTCTAAAATGACATGTGCCCGTTTTGTATCAATGGAGCCGATAAGCGGCAATATCCCGATTCCATCGGCAATGGAAATTACCGGGCAGCCAAGCTCTGAGATCAATTCCTGCTGAGATGTGAGCCTCATCAGCATGAATTTTTGGTACTGCTCGGAGAATTCAATAATCAACTTATCGAACGACTGATTCACAATGCGGTTCCATCGGTCTGCATCCTCATTTGTGACGATCTCCTGATTCTCTTTTATAAATGTGGCGACTGCGTCCCAGAATGAGATTCTAGAATTGGATATGGCTTCTACGACCTCATGCACTTGAACATCCTGCTCTACCCTGTTTTTCGCAACGTTTTCCGCCCATTTTGTCATGTTTTCTTGAAAATCGGTTTGATCCTCCAGAAATGCGCTTGCGATTGTTATATTGGTAAATGTATGCTGCTCGGTTAAAAGTGTTTTCGTTTCTTCACTTAAATGGCTGGCGGAATATAGCTCGCCTTTTAGCTGGCAACGCAAACTGAACCATTTCTCAGTAATATCCGCAGTGTTGTCTATGATATATTGATATAATAATTGATCGATATTCACGGTCTGTCTCCTTTTTCGTAATAGAAGCACTTTCATTATAAAATGATAAATCGGAATTGTGAATAAGACTAGAGAAAAATCAAATGATTCTGCTCTCTGAGAGCATTCCAGCTTCATATCCTTAGGCGAATGCACCAATAAGAGTCCGCCCGCATAAACTGCAGTGTACAGTTTACAATGAGAAAGGACGTTATCACATGTATTATGTTGATCCTTATATGTTTGCGGGGCATTTTTATGAGCCTTGGCCTGCTTTTGAATATGAATACCGATATCCATGGCCTGGCATTGGCAGCGGTGCTGTTCCGGGCTCTGGCAGCGGCTCCGGCCCTGGTATTGGCGGTGGCGCTGTTCCAGGTTTTGGCGGCGGTGCCAGCCCAGGCTTCGGCGGTGCGCCGCAGGGACCTCCTCCTTCCCAAATACCAGCGAAACCCCCAAAACCGCAGGGTTCTCAAGGAGCCGTTTTGTTAGTTGAACCAATCACCATTCGTCCTTGCCTTTTCCGATTTACCTATGTTTGGTTAACCAATGGCCGCTCATTTTGGTTTTACCCGATCATCCTTGGCAGAAGGTCTGTCGGCGGCTTTTATTGGGATTCCTCACGGCGCCGCTGGGTTTATTTCGCCTTAGACACAAATCACATCGATGTTGTAAGCTGCTCATTTTAATAATCAGCCGGTTTCCCGGCTGATTTTTTTATGTTACTTCGGCCGTAAACAGGTTATAGTATTATTATCTTTTCAACTTGGAGATTTCCCTATGATCAAACAAATTGGCACTGTTGCTGTATATGTCGAGGACCAGCAGAAAGCGAAGCAATTTTGGACAGAGAAGGTAGGCTTTGATATTGCAGCGGACCACCCAATGGGACCTGAAGCAAGCTGGCTGGAGGTTGCGCCAAAAGGGGCCGAGACTCGTTTAGTCATTTACCCGAAAGCCATGATGAAAGGCTCAGAGCAAATGAAGGCTTCTATTGTGTTTGAATGCGAAGACATCTTTGGTACATACGAGAAAATGAAGACAAACGGTGTAGAATTTCTCGGTGAGCCCAATCAAATGGAGTGGGGCACCTTCGTTCAATTTAAGGACGAAGACGGAAATGTGTTTTTATTAAAAGAATAAACTGTTGCGCACGGCGGTTCGATTCCGCCCTGCGCTTTCTTTGACATTGAGAATGAATTTCATTTACAATTATTCATATGTGAGAATGATTGGAGTGAGACAAATGTTTGTACAGTTGAGAAAAATGACGGTTAAAGAAGGCTTTGCAGATAAAGTCATAGAACGTTTCAGCGCTGAAGGAATCATTGAAAAACAAGAAGGTTTAATTGATGTGACAGTGCTTGAGAAAAATGTGCGCCGCGGTGATGAAGAAGTTGTTGTCATGATTCGCTGGGAATCAGAGGATCACTGGAAGCAATGGGAAAAAAGCGATGCGCATATCGCCGGCCATAAAGCAAACAAAGGCAAACCAAAGCCTGACTATCTGATCAGTACTGAAGTGAGCATGTACCATGTACGTGCTGTCAAACAAGGGACATACAATCAATAAAAAGCTTGCGCCTTGCTGCAAGCTTTTTTCTAAGAGTCATGTTGATCTGCTTTGTTCGTATGTTACGGTATACAGCGGCTTATTTTTATGCCATTCTGCAAATAACACGTTCTCCGTCTTATCAATGTTCTTCTTTTTCAATTCTTGCTTCAGCCACTGTTCATCCACACCTGCTTCCTTCAGATTATCCCGGACAATCTCTCCATCTATGATTAAAGTGATCGGCAGGGAAACAGACTTCGAAGGAATCTGCAAATCCTTATTGGTCGGTTTGTCAAAGTCGGATTTTGGAAGCACACTGACCATCCCGTTTGTTTCCAAAATCGCATATTCTACTTCTTGAATCGAAAAGCTCCCAGCTTGCCTCAATAGGCTTTGAAGCTGGTTAATGTCCATCTTATTTTTCTTCAATACTTTATATTGAAGCTCCCCTTTGCGGATGACGATATTCGGCTCGCCCTCCAAGAACTTTCGCGATGATTTCATTTTTTGCGTGATAAATTCAATAACATAAATCAGCACGCCCCACAGCAGCGAAGCAAAAATAATTTCTTTGATTTTGATTTCATGATCGTAAACGGCATTTCCGACCAATTCTCCTAAAATTAAAGCAGAGATAAAGTCAAACGGCGTAATTTGAGAAAATTGGGTTTTCCCGAGAAGCTTTAAGATGATAAATAAAATGCCTAGACCGCAGACCAGTTCTACCGCAACGCTTAAATAATTTCCCATATTGATAGCACCTACTTCTTGATTATACTATCAGTATGGTCAATGCTTTCCTTTCTAAACCGGAAAAGCTCCGCTCAACGTTGCATGGTGAATTGGAGCATGTCATTGAAAAGCTGCTCTGCATCACTGCGGTCAATCTGGACAAGCGGGTCATTGAGGAAGGCTTGAAACGCGAGGCCAGCATCCTTTGTTAAACCTGCGTCCGCCACTGCCTCCTGATTGGATATATGCCTAGCCGCCAGCATTTCCACACCTTTCGGAAGCGCTCCGGACAAAATCGGCTGGACACGGTTCCTTGTGATGAATGCGTTTGTTTCGACAATGGCTTGTATAGGAAGGTTTGAGACCTGGCCTTGATTCGGCATATTTACATTTGTGACGAGTTCACTCAATCCGAGAAGAGCCGCTATGATGTTCACGCCTTCTTCTCCCGAAGCTTTCTCAGCAACGCCCCGTTGTTGCACGATCAACCGTTCTGTTTCTTGTCGTTTCTCAGCTCTATCTTGTTTTCTGAATGATATAGGTGTGAGATGAAATTTCCATACTTCAGGCTGTTTGAGGTATGGGCCGGGAAGAAACTCTGCCAGATGCCTGTCTCCCGCAGCAGGGATGGCGCCATACGTTTCAAATAAATCAAACGCAACACGGTGTGCCGAACAAAAGACGCTGTCCCTCCAGCTTTCCCCCTCCAGCTCATATCCTGATTCCCCATAGTGCGCGCTGAATTCACGGAATATAGGCAGCAGGTCAATATGGCGGTAAGAGGCTTTTGTGATCCATGTAAAATGGTTAATGCCGAGCACATTAACGCGGATATCCTCACGCCGCGGCACCTCAATCCCCAGCCTTTCCGTGACCATTTCCGCCAATAACTTTTGCGTCCCGAATACCTCGTGGCAGCAGCCAATCGCTTTGATGCCGGGAAACACTTTATACAGCACTCTTGTACAGACAGACATCGGGTTTGTATAATTAATGACCCATGATTCAGGTGCGTAGTCTCTTATTGCCCGGGCAATTTCCGCAAATATCGGGACAGCACGCAAGCCCCTGATGATCCCTCCAGGCCCGACAGTATCACCTACAGACTGATAAATACCGCAGCGCTCAGGCAAGTGGACATCGACTTCCATATCATCCAGTGATCCCGGCAAAATGGAAATAATGACGATATCCGCGGCTGATAACGCCTTTTTCAAAGTAGAAACAGCCTCATATCTCCATCTGCCGTTCCCGCTGTGATTGCCGATCACTTCATTTTTCTGAGCGGCTTCAAAATCAAGATCATAGAGCGCCACCGTGCCTGACATCCGTTCATCAATCGACAAATCACTCATCAGGCTTCTGGCCCAGCCTTGGGACCCCCCGCCGATATAGGCAATCTTAATCTGATCTAATGTACTGATATGAAACACTCCCTTTCTCAGCCTTTCACCGAACCGATCAGCATTCCCTTTGCAAAGTGTTTTTGTAAAAATGGATAGACCGCCAAAATCGGCAGCGTCGCTATGACAATGACAGCGAGTTTAATTCCCTGCTCCGGCGGAACGGCATTTTGCATCGTATCGCCATTGGTCGCCGTTAAATCCGATAAAATCGTGACTTGGCGAAGCACCATTTGCAGCGGCCATTTTGCACTGTCATTGATATATAAGAGAGCGTGGAAGAAATCATTCCAAATCCCGACCGCATAAAACAGCGCAAAGGTCGCAATAACCGGCTTTGACAGGGGCAGGGCGATCCGCCAGAAGACGCCGATTTCGGAACAGCCGTCTATTTTTGCTGATTCCTCCAGCTCGCGCGGCAACTGCTGAAAGAAGTTTTTGATAATAATAAGGTTGAACGGATTAATCGCCATCGGCAGAATCAATGCCCAATACGTATCCAAAAGGCCAAGTGATTTTACGACAAGGTACGTCGGAATCATGCCGCCTGAAAACAGCATGGAGAAAATCACCAGATTCAACAGCAGATTCCGTCCCTTCACATGCCGCTTCGCCAGCGGATACGCCATCGTGAAGGTAAAAAACAGCTGTACAGCCGTCCCAACCACCGTGATGAAGATGGACACGCCCATGCTTCGAAGGAACGTCGGTGTCGAAAACACATACTTGTAAGCATCAAGTGTAAAGGTTTTCGGGAAAATAAAGAAGCTCCGCTGGGCGAGTTCCGCTTCTGTCGCAAAGGAACCGGCGATAATATATAAAAACGGCAAAATGGTAATCGCGCCGATACCGCCGAGAAACAGAATGTTGCAGACGTCAAACACCCGTCCGGCTTTGGTGTTGTGCATCGTGTGAATTTCAGCCATACCTCTCCCTCCTCTAAAACAATCCTTCCTGATCAAACTTTTTCGCAATGTAATTGGCGCCAAAAATCAAGATAATCCCGACAACTGATTTAAACAAACCGACCGCCGTGCTGTAGCTATACGCCCCTTGGGTAATCCCCATCATATACACATACGTGTCGAAGATGTCAGCCACACTGCGGTTGAGTGAGTTCGTCATCAAATACACCTGTTCAAAGCCAAGATTCAAAAAGCTGCCGATTCTTAAAATCAACAAAACGATAATGGTGCTTCTAATCGCCGGCAGCGTAATATGCCACATTCTCCTGAACCGCCCCGCTCCGTCCATGATGGCCGCTTCATACTGCTCTTGATCAACCGTAGCAAGCGCTGCCAAAAATAGAATCGTTCCCCAGCCTGTCTCCTTCCAGATGCTTTGCATCACAATCATCGGCCGGAACCAGTCTGCATCCGACAAGAAAGAAATCTGCTCACCTGTCAGGCTCATGATCATTTTGTTGATCACACCTGTATCGACAGTAAAGAAAACGAAGGTGATGCTGACCACAATTGTCCATGATACAAAATGGGGTACGTAAATAAAGGTTTGGATACATCTTTTATACACGGCCTTTCTTACCTCATTCAAAAGCAGGGCTAAAATGAGAGGCGCGGGAAAGGCAAACAAAAGATCCAGGCTCGCCAGCATGAGGGTGTTGCGCAGCAGCCGGAAAAAATCCGGATTCATAAAAAAGTCTTTGAAATAATCAAAGCCGACCCATTCGCTTTTCCAGAAGCCGAGATATGGCGAGTAGTCTTTAAAAGCGATCAGCACGCCCCACATCGGCAAGTATTTAAAAATCAAAAAATAAAGCAGACCGGGAATAAGAAGAAGATAAAGCCATTTGTCCCGTTTGAGCGCAGCCATCCAGCTGATGCCTTTTCCAGCGGTGAGAACAGGTGCATCTCCCTTCTTCGGCACTGTTTCCATATCTGTTCTCCTTTCGTGATACCGGGGCGCCCGCCGAAAGGCAGGCGCATCGGTTTATTTTGACGATTGGTACAATTTGTTCAAGTCCTTCATCAGGTCATTGCCGCCGCTTTTTTTCCAAAGCTCCACCGCATCATCGAACCCTTTTTCATCAATTTCTCCAATGATAAATTGTGTTCTCGCGTCGAGGATGATGTTGTCAAGCTGGGCTCCTTTTTGGGTATAGACATCAGATACAAGCGACTCAGCCGGGTTAAAGACGGCTATTTTTTCTCCTTCGGTTATGATGTCCTTGCGGTGCTGGAAGAGCTTGTTTTTCTGGTCTTCGATGTAATACTCGCTTTTCGGAATCGACATGCTGAACTGTGCCAAGCCTTCATGCTCATACAGGAGAGATTTGTTGTTTTTTTCAAGTGAGGTGAATACGCCGTCCTTGAGCTCGTAATTGCGGCCCTTCACTCCGTTGTTCGTGAGAATCTGCGCTTCCTTATCATTCATCTTATCGAGGAAGGACAGCACCTCTTTCAGCTCTTTTTCAGTTTTGACGCTTGATTTTGGTATCGTGATCATGCCTGAATAACCAGATGTCGGGAAGGTGCGCTTGCCATTCGGTCCCTCAAGCGAGCCGACGATATCAATGATATCCTTGTTCGACTCATCCGCCTCCTCCATCGCGCTTTGGATTTGAGACGCTCTTGAGCCTGTATCAACGATGACACCCGCTTTTCCTTTTACAACCGGATCATTCCACTTCGCAGAATCCATGACAGCAAAGTCCTTATTGATCAATCCCTCATCATAGAGCTTTTTAAAAAACGTGAGCGCATCCATGTATTCCTTCGTTGTAAAATCCGGAATCAGCTTTCCGTTTTCAACACCGTAGCGGTTCGGAGCGCCGAACCAGATTTGCAGAACATCCCATGGGCTTCCGTTGCCGAGTCCCATCCATTTCGGCACGACCATGCCGTACGTATCATCCTTGCCGTTTCCGTCAGGATCTTTTTCCTTAAAGGCTTTCAGCACTTCATAGAAATCATCAAGCGTTTCCGGCATATCCAGACCGACATTTTTCAGCCAGTCGGTTCTGATGATCATACACGCCCTGATCAGATCCCTCGTTCTGTAGATTCCGTACACCTCGCCGTTCACCGAGCTGTTCTTCAAAATCTTTTCATCTGCCTGGCTTAAATTCTTGTATTCTTTTAAATAAGGAGACAGCTCCCAAAACGCCCCTGCTTTGACAGATTTGATAAAGCCGGCTGACTTATCTTTAATGACAATCGCGTGAGGCATCTCTCCTGAAGCCATGACGATGTTGAATTTGTCGTTGTAGGATGAATCAGGCACCCATGTGACCTTAATCTCTTTGCCTGTGTATTTTTCGAGCGCTTTTAATGAAGGGCTCTTATCACTCGGGCTTTCCGGCGATAAAAGCGGCGCCATAATTTTGATCGTATCTTTCGAACCGCTTGCTGAATTGGATGTTTCCGAATGGCTGCATCCGGCGATCATCATGGCAGCAAGCGGCAAGGCCATCCATTTTTTTCGCATTCTTATTTTCATGTTGCGTAAGTCCCCCTTTTTTCAATTTGCATTTCCCCTTTGCCCCTCTCAATATAAAGCGCTTACATAAATTCTTGCAATCTTCATTTTTTGCACCATTTCTCCTATGAAATTCCGGCTGTTATCCTTTTTTGCCCGATGTTTCTTTTTTTGCCGGAAGGGAATCTCCGATCAGTTCCAGCGCCGCTATGACATTTAAACACCATTGAGAGACAGTGTTCGTTGTCACCCATGGAAGCTCCTCTAGCTGCGTCCATGTCTCGATGCGCTCCGGTTTGATCGGAAGCGGCGTATGGCTGAGCTTATCTTCTAGCAAAAGATTCCACGCTTTGGCGGCGAGATGAGGATCTTGCTTTTTTCTTGCGGCGTAGGCTGTCATACCGGCGGCGAACATCGGCCAGTGAAAATGCCCGTCATGAAGAGCGCCTCCGCTTTTTTTTCGTTTTTCCTCATCACTGAGTGTGTAAAATTCGCCGAATTCACTCAGCATATCCTCCCATTCCCAGTCATCAAGAAGCTCAGCCAGCTCCATCCACACTTGCGGCGCGCCGAAGGCAATGATCATATGATATCCGCCCGCAATGCCGTCTCCCATATGATGAAGCATCGAGGTCGCCGGGTCATATTCAAATGTCGGGCCGGATAATAAGCGGAGCGGCAGCCGCTTCAGACAGTTGATTCCCGTTTGGATTTTGTGGAGATATTCCGGATTTTCGGTCCGCTCCCATTCCGCCAGCCAGTTCGAGCAAAACGCCGCCCAGTCCGGTCCCGTTCTGGCGTGAGTCGGGTGCTTGCCTTTCTCGTAAAAAGCGCGCATCGGATCGGTTTTGACGAGGGCATAATCGGCATCCTTCACTTCTGTCAAAAGATCTCCCGTCCGCTCATCACCCGTCAGATAATAATAGAATTTATAAAGCCCGGCCATGCTGATTCTCGCTTCCTTGCAGCCGCATCCCCAGTGCACAACGTTATGCCGTGAACCAAGCCCGGCGTATTCACCGAGGTGAAAGCTGTCCGTTTCGCTCGTATGGCGGGTCATGGCTTCTGCCATGCGGAAGATATCCTCTCTGCCTGAGCGGAAAAACGCCTGCCACAGCCATAGGGTCGGAACGAGCTCATTGTTTTGCCATGCGTATCCGCCGAGATCGTACCGCCACATATGCCGGATCGGGTCATACGTATGCATGACATCGCCATAATGCCAAAAACCGTACCATCTGCGTTGCTCTACTTCCTTTTTATAAAACAGAAAGGCCGCATCGAGATGTTCCTCCAGCTCTTTTTTGAGCGGATGGGATGTGTCAATGATGCTCCAAACCCCGAGTGCTTTTGATTCGTAATAGACGTCCGGCTCGCATACAATGAGCGGCGGCGCCTGCCATTTGTCAGCGAGCGCATTGAGGACTTCGTCAGACGGCATGTGCGAAAAGCACGCCAGGCTGATTTCATTTGTGTTCGCAATGCCTGTCGGATCAGAGCGCATTTCATCAAAGCCTTCATACGCGCTGGCCACGTGGGTGTTTCCTGTATAATGCCGCAAATCCATCGCTTCGCCGTCCGGGGGCCAAAGCCAGACGGTCATTTTGGGGCGGCTGCAGGCAAGACCTGTGATTTCCAGTGCTGAAGGGTATTTCTCAAAGAAATACCGCAGGCCGAGAGCCACACCGCCATTTTTTCCGCCCGCATAGCAAAGCCCCTTCGACCGGCTGCCATGCAGCATTCCAACCCACGCATAATCTTTTCCGGTCCGTTTTGACAGGCTGTAATGATCGCTGGAATCTTGCACGAGCTTGACATCGTCCCAAACCGCATTCTGTGTGCCATGTGCAAACCATTCCTTATGCTCTTCATCTGAAGACAGCATTTCGCCATTGATTTGTTTTTCATAAAGCGGATATCGTTCATTGAATTTACGTGTGCCAAACAGCTGGGCGGGTTCTTTATACATCCCTTTCTCTCCCGCAAAGCGGAAATGGCGGTTGTACGGCTCTCCCTCCAAAAAAAAGGCAAATTCGATGCCGAGCCCCTTAATGAATTCTTGTTTACCGCTCCTGTCAATCAGCTGCGTGTGCACAAGGCCGATCTCAGACAGCCCGGCATAAAACGTCAATCGGATGACAAACGGCAGCCATTCTTCATTCGTTTTATGGAGCACATGCACTCCCTCGATTTTGACTACTGCTTTGACAGGACCACTCTGCTCAATCGCAGCCCGTTTGATAAAGCTGACAGACCTTTCATGCAAAAGAACCGTTTCCGCCGCTGACTCCTTTCTCGTTTCTCTTATGGCAACGAGCCTCCCGCCTGCGGCGATCGGCTTTCCATTGATCTGCAATGATTGAATGAAATCAGATCCTGTTTTATGAATGGTACAAACGAGTGCTCCTGTATCCACTTGGATATCATGCTCTGTCTCAAGAATGCTGAGCGATTCAGTTGGCTGCGGCACTTCTCTTTTGCGAACTGTAAAGATTTGGTTTCCCTGACCGCCAAACACCGCCGCGTGCTTCGTCCACTTGATGCTCCCATCCGGCCAATAGGCCGACGGTTCGCTTTGCACATATCGCGTTTCCGCGTTTTCATTCATAAGCGCCAGACGGTCTCCTTTTTTTAATTCTCCTTTTTTCCATGGCACGCCCCACGTCACGCCGCTTATCACCTTTGGCTGTCCTGATAACCATTTGATCTTTTTCATCGGTCTCTCCCTCCATAGAAAAAAGCTGATTCGATGCAAAGAATCAGCTGGGATTGTCAAATTGAATCACACGGTATTCATGCGGTCCGACCGCCAGCCTCCCCGCCTTTTCCAAGCGGTGCGTCAACAGATCTGTTCCCGCTTCCGGCAGTGTCACACTTCCTCCTTTTCCATCCATATTCACGATGATCCACACAAGGCCGTTATCGCCTTTGCGCGGGGCAACGATCGTGCCGGGCGTAACATCCGACCGGCTGGAAATAACAGCTTCCTCCGCGTAATGCCTAACGAGCGCTTCCAGCATCGCATCCCCTTCTTTCCCGGATGGAAGCGAGCCCAGCATGACAATTTTCCCCTCGCCGTAATTCCGTTCCGTCAGAAATGCATGGCCCGCCCCCGGTCCTGATTCAACCGTGCCAAGGGTGTTTCCGCTCTCTGTGTCAAACACCGCGCTCCATAGTCCGAGCGGCGCCGTGATGCCAAACGCTTTTCCTGTATTCACGTTCTCATTCATCGGAAAGGTAAAAAGTGTTTTGATCCCTGACGTTTTCTCAAGTTCGCCAAGTCCGCAATCGGTATGAATGGTATGCTCGCATGTGCGCCCTCCTGTCAGCGGCCCGGTGATCCAGATGCCGCCCGCTTCAGCAAATGCCGAAGCCTTTTTGATAAATTCAGAAGACAAATACGGCACAAATGGCGTAAACAGCAAGCGATAGCCGTCCAGTGGAGCGCCTTCCGGAATAAGGTCACGGTGAATCCCCGTGTTGAGAATACGTTCATAAAAATGCGTCACAAGCGAACGATGCCGGAGTCCCCGGTGAGGCTCAGTTTTAATAAATGCTTTTGCTCTGTCAGAGTAAGTCATCGCCGCCTCGGCTTGAACGGGTTCAGTCGATAGAATAACAGGCTCGATTTCCTTTCTTGCCCGCTCAACCGCCAGCACATTTTGGTAGCCGATGGTGGGTTCGCCCCAGGCACTGAGAACCGAACCGTGGGAAATCTCGCTGCCTGAACGCTGCTGTCGCCATAGCCAGTAGCAAAACCCCTGGCTTCCTAAGGCGTAGGACGATACGGCTTCGGCCTGCAAATACCCGTCTGTGTGCGGGTAAGCGGAGCTTTCAAGCGAGGCAGCATAAGACGGACTCGTTTCCAAAATCCAAAACGGGCGCCCCTGTTTCAAATTTCTCCATAAATCACAGTTCAATAAAAAGGCAGAGGCGTTTTCCTGCGAAGCGTACGTGTCATAGGAGGCAAAATCGAGATTCTGAAACATTCGCTCATTGTCCACGCTGAACATGACTGATCCGTTATGCGTGATCGGCGCATCTGAATAGCAGCGGATGATTTTGGCCTGTTCATCCGCAAACGAAGCGATCATCTCCATCGAAAACAGCTGATACATGGTGCTTAGGGAAGCGTGATGCAGAAACGGGGCCGGTCCCGGCTGCGGGACTTGCTCAAACGTCTGATAGGTTTCGCTCCACACATCGGTTCCCCAAGCTTCATTCAAGCGCTCAATCACCCCGTAGCGATTTTTGAGCCAGTCATGCCATAAGCGCAAACATGTCTCACACATGCATTCTGCAACATGGCATTTAAACTCATTGTCTAGCTGCCATCCGATCAGCCCAGGGAGCCGGCCAAGCTCCTTGGCGATGGCTGTGGTGATGATGGCGGCTTTTTTTCGGAAATACGGGTTGTTCGTACAGGCATGCTGACGGGAGCCATGCCCCATGATCTCTCTTTTTTCATTGACATGCATGCGTTCGGGCCGGCCGTGTGAGAACCAAATTGGCGGGGTAGGCGTCGGCGTGCACATAATCGTTTCGATCCCGCTTTCATACAGCCGGGCAATGATTTCTTTGAAAAAACCGACGTCAATTTTTCCTTCTTCAGGTTCCATGACAGACCAGGCAAATTCGCCGATCCGCACAACATTTACGCCAACTTCACGCATGATGTCAATGTCCTGCTGAATCGTCTCTTCATCCCATAATTCCGGATAATAGCAAGCGCCATGATACAGTTTTCTCATCCCATTTTCACCTTTCTTTGATGATCGATTCTGTCAATGGCAGGCCGAGCTCCTTTATGCCTTTTGCCACAAGTTTCGCCATTTCATTTGCGCCTTTTTTTGTAAAATGCGTGTAATCGTTAATCCCTTCTGAAATCATAAAATAGGTGTATACTTTTTCCTCGCCCTTCTCAGTAAAGAAAGCAAGGCTTTTCTCCATCAGATCAATGAGCTGGACATTCTCCTCAGCGGCCGTCTGCTTCATGGCAATGCAGTAATCAGGAAAATCGTTCAAAAACACGCCATTTTCGTAATGAAAGCGGGCTACGGGGGTAATGAGAAGCGGATGGGCGCCTTTTTCCCGCGCACCTGAGATATACTGCTTTAAATATTGTTTATAAGTAGTATAGGGCTCGGTGTAGCGCTCCGGCTTATTTTTTGACGCGTCATTATGGCCCATCTGCACGAACAGCCAATCATCCGGCTCGATCACATCGAGGATTGCCTGAAGCCTGCCCTCTTCCACAAATGTTTTCGAGCTTCTTCCCCCGATCGCTCTGTTGATCACTTGAATATGCTCCGGCAAATGCGAGCCGAGAAACTGTCCCCACCCCCCTTGATTTGTGCTGTCTCCATACGTTTGAACAGTCGAATCGCCGGCAAGATAAATATGATTTGCCATTTTTTCATTCCCCCTCGTTTTTTATACAGCTGCTTCTTATCCTTAGTCCTCCTACAGCGGCGCCTCCGCTTTGCTTCCCGCTATGTACAGGGCGGGCTTCGGCGGTTTTTTCATTCCCGTTCCGAGGTAAAAGCTCGTGTGCGGCGGCTGGTTGTAGGCGGTATTCTGCCAGGCGATGCCGAGCCTGTAAACCGGATCATGCATCAGCGTGTAAAAGCGGTGGTTGGTGAGATGTGTCGTTGTATAGATACGGAGCGCGTTGCTGTCTTCCGTTCTCCATATCACTTCTTCCCGCCAGTCTCCAAACAGGTTGGCCTGAAGAACCGGGTTTCCTTTCGTGCCGTTGTTAGACAGCACGCCGGCCGGCTGAAATATCGTCTTCAGACAGCCGTTTTCAGCATCCCATTTCTCAATCTTTGGCCTGCCAATCGTTCCGTCCCAGTCATGATCAAGCAGTTCTCTGACCAAATCACCGTCCCACCAGATGGCGAAATTGGCTGAAGGGGGCGCTTTGTCGCTGATTTTTTCGCCTTTGCTCGTGAAAAGCCCATACGACATGCCATCATTGCCCGGCGGATCAATTCCCCAGACGAGCGATCCTTTGTAGCTTGGATCAATATGAGCCGCCATGCCCCGGCCAACGTCAGTTCCAGCATGGACGCCCCATAATATCTCACCGGTTCCGGCATCTCGCAGCGACAGTCCGTACGGCTTCGTGGCGTCCTCATGCACCTGGAACACTTCAAGCCCTTTTCGTGACGGGTCCAGATCCCCTACATGCATCGCGTCTCCGTGCCCGAGCCCCGTTGTGTACAGGCCGGTTCCGTCATGATCGACCGCCATTGCGCCGTATATGATTTCATCCTTTCCGTCTCCGTCGACATCCGCCACGCTCAAGCTGTGGTTCCCCTGTCCTGCGTACGCTTCATGTCCCGGATGGTTGGAGTCAAATACCCATCGTTTTTTGAGCCTTCCGTTTCTGAAATCGTATGCCACGAGCACGGCTCTCGTATAGTAGCCGCGTGCCATTACAAGGCTCGGCCGCTCCCCATCCAAATAAGCGATCCCGGCGAGAAAACGGTCCATCCGGTTTCCATATCCGTCTCCCCAATCCTCCAGCTTGCCGCGGGGCGGTTCATATTCCACGGTCGTGAGCGCCTCACCGGTTTCTCCTTTAAACACCGTCAAATATTCCGGTCCGGACAGAATCTTTCCCTGTTCATTTCTAAAATCGGCATGCTCATCACCGATGATATGTCCTTTCCCGTCTATTGTGCCGTCAGCTGTTTTCATGGCGATTTCTGCTTTTCCGTCACCATCCAGGTCATACACCATAAATTGCGTGTAATGAGCGCCCGCTCTGATGTTTCTGCCGAGGTTGATGCGCCACAAAAAGGTGCCGTCCAGTTTATAGGCATCTATGAGAACCTCCCCGGTATACCCGTCATGGGCGTTGTCTTTTGAATTGGACGGATCCCACTTCAGAATGATTTCATATTCTCCATCCCCGTCTACATCCCCGACGCTGGCATCATTGGCGCTGTAGGTGTACGGCTTTCCATCCGGCGTCACACCGCCTTCCGGTTTGGCAAGCGGAACCTCCAGAACATTTTCCCGCCAGACGGAAGCTTCTTTGGACAGTTTTTCTTCCCTTCCCTTATTGACGGCCGCCACCTGATAAACAGCGTCAGCCGTTCCGTTTTGATCGAGAAAATTGGTGCTTTCAGCGATTGGATCGCGGGTGATCCGCTTTCCATCTCGATAAAGGTGAAAAGCCGTCGTCTCATGATCCGTGCCGAGAAAACGCCAGCTGACAAACACGCCCTGTTCTGTCTTTACCGCAATCAAACCTCTGGTCAAGTATTCCATTTGCCTCTTTTTTGGTTTCATTTGATGGGAACGGGCTGCGCGCAGCCCGTTCCTTCCCCCTTTCAGTTAAGGCGTATACATATTTGGTTTTGGCTGTTCCGCCATGCCGTCTCCTAAAAAGAAGCTTGTGTGCGGAGGCTGGTTATAGGCGACATTTTGCCAGGCGATGCCGAGCCGGTACACCGGATCGTGCATCAGTGTATACAGCCTGTGCTCAGTCGGAATGGTTGTCGTGTAAATGCGCAGAGCACTGCTGTCCTCCGTTCTCCACACGACTTCCTCGCGCCAGTCACCGAGCAGATCAGCCTGAAGCGCCGGTGTTGCTTTTGTGCCGTTGTTAGCCGCTGCGCCTGATGCAGTCAGCACATTTTTTGATACGCCGTTTTGATAATCCCACTTATCAATTCGGTTGCTGTCCAGCTGTTCCCGGAGCAGATCGCCGTCCCACCAGATGCCGAAGTTGGTCGAGGACGGAACCCCGCTTCCGATTTTGACCCCTTTCGCTGAGTAGAGAGAACCGTTTGCCCACACTTCCTGTCCCGGATAACGCGGGTCAATATCAGCAGCCATTCCCCGGCCTACATCCTTGCCGGCATAAACGCCCCAAAGGATTTTTCCTGTTGCAGCATCCCGAAAAGATAAGCCGTATTTTGCATTTTTGTCCTCATGAACTTGAAATACCTCAAGCCCCGGCCGGCCCGGATCAAGATCTCCTGTATGGAGGGCATCCCCATGGCCTAAGCCGGTCGAGTACATGCCTTTCCCGTCATGATCAACAGCCATTGAGCCGAAAATAATCTCATCTTTTCCATCCCCGTCAACGTCCGCGATGCTCAGGTTGTGATTCCCCTGTCCAGCAAACGCTTCATTTCCTGACTTTGAGGAGTCCAGCGTCCAAAGCTTTGACAGCTTTCCATCCCTGAAGTTATAGGCAACTAGCATGGTTTTAGCGTAATACCCTCTGGTCATGATCAGGCTCGGCCGCTGTCCATCAAGGTAGGCAATGCCGGCGAGAAAACGGTCAACACGGTTGCCGTAGCTGTCTCCCCAATCCGACACATTGCCGCGCGCCGGTTCAAAATTTGCGGTGACAAGCTCTTTCCCGGTTGAACCTTGAAACACAGTGAGATATTCAGGGCCTGAAAGCACACGCCCCTGTTCATTTCTGTAATCAGCATTGGCATTTCCAATTACTTTGCCCGTGCCGTCTTTTGTCCCGTCTGCCGTTTTCATTGCCACTTCTGCTTTTCCGTCACCATCAAGGTCATACACCATAAACTGGGTGTAGTGCGCGCCCGCTCTGATGTTTTTGCCGAGATTGATCCGCCATAACTTTGTGCCGTCCAGTTTATACGCGTCAATCAGCACGTCACCCGTATAGCCATCCTGTGCATTGTCTTTTGAGTTAGACGGGTCCCATTTCAGGATCAGCTCGTATTGCCCGTCACCATCCACATCGCCAACACTTGCGTCATTAGCGCTGTACGTGTAAGCTTCACCCTTTGGCGTCGTGCCGCCAGCCGGTTTATCCAGCGGGACGGAATGATACGGCTGCGCCCATACGGAGGCTTTTTCAGAAGCCGGCTGTTCGGTACCGTTTACAACAGCCCGAACCGTATACGTTGAGCCCGCCGATCCGTTTTTATCTACATAGTTCGTGGTTTTGACAGGCGCAGCATTCAGTTTTTGCCCGTCTCTGTACACATTGAACAAAACAGATGCGTTTTCGGTTCCAAGAAACCGCCAGCTGACAAAAATGCCCCCGTCCGTCTTGACCGCTACAAGCCCCCGGTTCAGCGCTTCCATCTGCCGCGCTGCCCCTTCAGCTTTCACAGGACATACAGAGGTTCCCATCACCAACAAGACCAGCAACGTAATAGCGGTAAACACGCGTTTCCTTCGTGTAATCATCAGACAGCTCCTTCTCATTTATCTGTAAGCGCTTACTTAAATTGGATTTTATGCGCTGTGTGAGCTGTCTTCAATTTCACTTTTTTGCATCTGCCTATTTCGGACACTGCACTTTTTTGCGTATTTGTCATTTTTTTGTTACCCGGCTTGATGATGCTGGGCCTCCGTCTTTTGAAATCCCCTAAGAGCAAAAAACATCAACACAAGCCCAAATAAACACGGGCCGTAAAATGGGATCAGGCCAGGAAGCGTATATAGCAAATAAAGGACAAATCCGCACCCGATCAGCATACAGCCGGACGTCAGCGGCCTCATGGCGCCAAACAGCAGTGCCTGCGGTATATATTTGCGAAGCGGGAGCTGGTAATGCACATAAAGGGGAAACACATACATCAGCGCGATGATATACAAAAGCCCTGCAAGCAGCGTGCAGCTTGTTACGGCAAAGGACAGCCAATCCGTACTGGCAGAAAAATAATGATAGTTCGCGGACAATATGATCAAAAGAGCCGAAAACGCCAATCCGATCGCATTAACCTTGAGAAACTCTTTTTTATAGGTATCGAAAAATAACGGAAATACTGGGACATCCTTTTGCCCCATCAGCCATTTCCTTATAACGGCACACATCGCGGCTGTGCTCGGCGCCCATCCGAAAAGAACGCCGCCCAAAAGTGTAAACAACAGCCACAGCCCGTTGAGCCATGCTATTTTCACCACCGCTTCGCAGCCTGCATAAAGCGCATCCGTTACAGTCGTCTTCATCTTCTCACCGCTTGATGCACGGCAAAATCCCTGTAAACGGCTTTCATGGGGGCCATCTGCCGGAACCCGATTTTTCCTTTTGTTAACACAGGCCCATATGTGCTGCCGTCGTCCATCCACTCAAGAATGGGCAGACCATTGATTGAAAAGTGCACATAGCCTTTGTCTTTGATCAGCTTCATACGATACGGAGAATCAGCGTCGTCTGGAGAAGGCAGCGGATCGGCCCCCATTGCGGCGAGGTGGAAACCGCGGCTTTTTCTTAAATTGCAGGTGCGGAACGCTCTTTCCTCCGCGTATTTTCTGCGGAAATACGACAGATGGAGAGCGTTGATGTCCCCCGAATGATACTCGAGGTATGTGCCTGTTCTTTTCCTGAGACTTGGGTCAAACAAATCCTCGCCTCCAATACCCGCAGCGGCAAAAAACAGCATACACAGTCCAGGCTGCTCGATCGGAGAGAAGTCCCATGTCACAATGATGCCGTCTGGAAAGGTTTCCGGACACCAAAAGACAAAGTGCGCTTCGTCCTGGACATGTGACAGGTGCAAGCTGTGATCGTCAAATGAGATCTGTCCGCCTCCCTCCATCCGCCAGTCCTTTACATCACTAACTGACCGGAGCGGATTGTGGTACAGGCACGCGCCTTCCTTATACATGTTCTTTCCCCTCCCGGCTCACAAGGTGGTCCTTAAGCGGAAGTCCGAGCTCTTCAATGCCTTCTGCCACAAGCTTCGCAACCTCCATTGCACCTTTTTCCGAAAAATGCGTATTGTCCTCAATACCGTGCGGGTAATTCGGATGTTCATTCGGCTGAAACCAAACGAACAATCGCTTCGACTCCTCCGGCCCGTATGCTTCATACAGCACCTTTGTTTTCGCAAGCAGATCAATCACAGGTACATCGAGCTCCTTCGCCAGTGCTTTCATCGCATCGGGATACTCACCGAGGGAATGCTCGATCCGTCCGTTTTCATCAAAGCGGCGGCGCTGCACCGATGTGACGAACACAGGATGCGCGCCCTTTTCGCGTGCCGTATCTGCAAACAAGGTAAGAAACTGCTGAAATGTGGAGTACGGCTTCGTCCCCCGCGGTTTTTGGTCATTGTGGCCGAATTGAATCAACAAATAATCGCCTTGTGTGATGCGTTCGGCAATTGCTTGAAGCCTTCCTTCCTCCACAAAAGAATTGGTGCTCGCTCCTCCTTTGGCATGATTGTGCACCACTACCTCTTCAGAAAACAATTGCCCGAATACCTGCCCCCACCCCGCCATCGGCGCTTCACGAGGCGGGCAGTCACTCACAGTGGAATCTCCCGCTAAAAATACTTGAATTGGTTTCTTCATCACATGTTCTCTCCTTTCACGGCGTTTCCTGATACATTTGCCTGAAGACACCCGGCGGCATGCCGACCTGTTTTTTAAAAATCCGGTTAAAGTAATTGTGGCGGTAGCCGACTTCTTCTGACACGTCATGAATTTTTTTATTCGTATTGACCAGCAGTTCTTTCGCCTTTTCGATTCTGATCTGGGTCACATAATCGATAAAATTAATGCCGGTCACTTGCTTAAATGCCTTGCTTAACGTATATGAATTCATGCCAAGCGCATCGGCACAGCTTTCCAATGAAATGTCCGCCATATACTGTTCGTGAATCATCGCAATCACACGTTCTGCCAGCTGCTTTTGCTGTCTGTTTTTTCTGCCCTCAAGCTTGGAAAGGTAAGGCGTCACCACTACATCCATCAGCCAGGCCGCCGCTTCGTTAGGTTCGCGCAATTCTGAAATATCAAGAAACGGATTCCGGTGCTGAAACAGTTCGCTGGGATTGAGCCCGGAATGCAAAATATCCTCCTGAATGCGGGAAAACAGCTGAATCAGGGCGGAATGCACATGCCTGTCTATGGCCGCTTTTTCCGACAGTTCCTTCATACATCCATCTATCAGTTCCTTGGCTTCCTGTTTTCTTTCCAGCCGGATGGTCTGAACAATTTGTTTTTCCAGCTCAAAAGGGTAATAAGGAGCGAACTGCTCATCCCGAGGGAAGTCGGCCTGCAAATCAATGACCTGATCCCGGTTAGCAAACTTCCTGCGGGATTTGCCGCTTTTCACATTCTGAAATAAAGAAGGGATTTCCGTGATACGCTCCGTTTTGCTGCTCAATGTCGAGGTCAGGCATAGTCCGGTTACATCCCCAAATTGGCGTGCCAGCTCCGTTATATACGCCTTCAGATCAGAGCTGTTTGTTTTCATCACAAGAACGGTGATAGAAAGCCGGCCGATATCAAGTATGGAGAGCTGAAAAACGCGTTTATCCGCCAATTCCTCAGCGATATTAGTCAGTGTAAACACAGCGAGCTGTTCATCATCGCAACAGAAGATGCTTTTTTCACAGCGGAGTCCTGTCAATTGAAGATCCAGCACATGAAACACGTTTTCGCCGATGTTCCAGCCGGCCTCCTCCATCCGAGATCTGAGACTGTCCTCGTTGTCATAGTAAAAATCCCCCTGCAAGAGGTGCTGCAAAAAACTCTTTTTCATATGGGGCGTCTGCCGCAGGAGCTGCTCTTGGAGCTTCCGGCTTTCAAGGGATAGATCCTGCCATCTCTTTTCAATCCACTTGAATTCATCCTGCCCGGACGCCTGCCATACTTTCTTCTCTCCTCCGGTAAACAAGCCAAGCAAATGCTGAATGGGACGATAGATTTTTTTTGATGCATACCATGTCATGCATACCGCCAAACCGATGCAAATGACCAGCATCACGATGATCACTTTTGATAAAAACACCATCGGCGCTGTAATAGCTGAAAGAGGCGCCGCTGACACAAAGGTCCATTGCTGATGCATCCGGTTCATTTCTCCAAAGGAGACAGAATACACCTTGCCTTCCCATTCCAACTGAAAATGGCCGTTCTCAGCAGGCTGTTTTTTTATCTCTTGAAGTAAAGTCTTTTCAAAATCTTTTTCCCCTTCATGAAACAGCACCTCTTGATTTTGATCTAAAAGCAGCGCACTGCCATCAGGATAGGGGGACAAGCTTTGCAGGATTGATTCCATTTCTTTCGGATCAACCGCCAGCATGATCGCGCCGAACGGTTTCTCCGCCGCGCCCGGAATGAGCTGGATCAGCATCGCTTGGTTTCCCGACCGTTTCCAATAAATGCTGTGGTCTGAGGCAAGCAGCGAGCGATACTTGCGAAGCGCCTCCTGTTCTGTCAAAGCGCTGTATTCAGGGCTCAGCACAAGTGGCCGGGGGCTGTTCAGAAAGATGGAAGCCTGCTCGATCAGCGGCTGCTGGTCCCGCAAAAGAAACAGCTTTTTCGTTAATTGATAGGAGAACGTAAAGTCTTTCTCCAAATCCCTCTCGGCCAATCCATTCATCAGTGAAGAATCGTAGGCCATCTGGGTGAGTGCCAGTTCAAGCACTCCCAGCTTCTCATCCATTCGGCTGACCTCACGCGCCACCTGTGTTTCATGCGATCTCTGCAGCTCTTTCTCCACCTTGTCGATCGAAAGAAAGTAGATTGCGCCGCCAGTCAGCAATCCGGGAATACAGGCAATCAGCAAAATGAAGACAAAGTTTCTTTTAAAATACGTTCCCTTCCAGCGAGAAACCCGTTCCTTCTGTTGAGGCTGTTTTTTCATCCCTTTCCCCCCGCCGCTGTCTTTACTGATACACGCGTTTTTTCGTTTTCAAAACATCAGCAAGAAACGTCAGCGCAAGTCCCTGCCCCCATCCTTGTATTCGTTTGTAAGGCACCTGTTTGTATCCTTCGGCATTTTTCATGACGGCTGTCCCGGCCGATACCTTGCTGACCCGTCCGTCCTCTTCCACTGCATCCAAAATGGCGGCAAGCGATTTCTGCACATATTTTGTATACAGCTTTCCGCTCGACATCAGAGCAGAGGCAATACCCGCTGATGCCGAAACCTCCAGATAAGAATCCGGATCATCCAAAATCGTATGCCACAGCCCTGATTCATCCTGAAGCCGGACAAGCGCGCTCAGCTGGTCTCTGAGCGATCCGTCGATGATCATAAAGGAAGGATGTGTCACCTCAATGAGCGGGAGCGCCTTTGCCATCGTGAGTGCCGCCCAGCCGTTCGCCCTGCCCCAATAAATCCCCGACAGATGATTTTGCGCTTTATTGTCCCAGGCGTGGTAGTACAAATTCGTGACAGGGTCCTGAAGCACATCCTCATGTCCGTGAAACTGGCGCAGGCCGTCTTCAAAATAATCCTCACGCTCCATGATCCGCCCGATTCTCAGCATAAACAGCCCAGCCATCATCAGCGTATCCGCCCATGCCTGCTCAGGAAACACGTATTCTGCTGCATTCACCGTATGCTGAAGGATACCCTCGCCAAAGCGCGGCGCCTTATGCAGCACATATTCCGCCATCTCGGCCGCTGTTTCCAAATACACGTCATCACCTGTCACCTTGTGGAGGAACAAAAGCGTATGCCCAATGGAAACTCCGTTGATTGATAGCGGCGGCAGCCCATCCTCCAGCTGTTCATCCACCCACGTTTTTAACAGATTGATATATTCCTCGTTTTCCGTCGCTTCATAGGCCTCCGCCACACCGTAAAACGCGACGCCGCCCGGCCAATCCCACGCAAAATCCATCTGAAATGTCCGTTTCACGATCCGGTCAATGACGGACGTCACCTTTTCTTCATCAAAGATAAGCTGTGCCATCTGCAACACTCCTTTTTATTTTAATCCGGTCGTACTGATGCCCTGAACGATATATTTCTGAAACAAAAAGAAAACAAGAATCACAGGCAATAACGAGACGGCCGACATGGCAAACATCGCGCCCCAGTTCGAAGCCGACTCTGTATCGAGAAAAAGCTTCAGCGCAAGTGAAACAGGGTAAAGCTCCGGCTTATTCAAATACAAGAGCGGCTGAATCAGCTCCTCCCACTTCCAATAGAAGGAGAAAATCGCAGACGTCGCAAGAGCGGGGGCAATCAGCGGGAGAATGATCCGCCAAAAGCAGGCAAAGCGTCCGCATCCGTCGATTCGCGCGGCTTCATCCAGCTCCTCGGGAATCGTCCGGATAAACTGGATCATCAGAAAGATAAAAAACGCATGCCCGAAAAATTGCGGAACGACAATTGGTTTAAAGGAATTCAGCCAGTCTAATTTCGCAAACATAATATACTGCGGAATCATCAACACTTCATGAGGCAGCATTAACGTCCCCATCATGCACGCAAACCAAAATTTTTTTCCCTTAAACGGTATACGCGCAAATCCGTACGCAATGACAGCCGATGACATGACGGCACCGATTGTTGACAGTCCGACAATGATCGCCGAGTTTTTAATAAACGTCAGAAACGGCTGTCCCGCGATACCCTTCCACCCTTCAGCATAGTTACTGAGAATAAAAGGGTCGGGAATGAGAGAATGTGAGGTTGTAAAAATACTGGCGCTTTCTTTAAACGAGCTGACAAACAGCCAAATGACCGGGTACAGCAGTAACACCGCCAGCGTTGCCGTAAAAACATGGAACAGTATGCGTTTGGGACTGACGCGCCCGGCTTTTTTTCTTTCTAAAACCGGGGCTTTTCTGACAGGCTCGTTGACCGGCTCCATCCGTCATTCCTCCTTTGACTCGTAATGAACCCAATATGACGATGTTTTAAACAATATGAGCGTAATCAGCCCGACAATGACAAGCATGACCCACGCCGTCGCCGATGCGTAGCCCATTTGAAAATAGTTAAACGCCCGCTGGAACAAATAGAGCGAATAGAGAAGTGTCCCGTCAAGCGGCCCGCCCTCGCCCTTCGAAATGATATAGGCAGGTGTAAATGTCATAAAAGCAGAAATCGTCTGCATCACTAGGTTAAAGAAAATAATCGGTGTAAGAATCGGAAGCGTGATCTTGAAGAAACGCTGCACCCGATTTGCCCCATCCACACTTGCCGCTTCCAAATACGAAGACGGAATGTTTTTCAGCCCGGCCAGAAAAATGAGCATTGACGACCCGAACTGCCAGACGGACAGCAGAATCAATGTCCACAGCGCACTTGTCGGATTCTGGTACCAAAGAATTTTTTGATCAATTCCGACAAAAAACAGCAGCGCATTGATGACCCCGTCATTGCCAAAAATATTGCGCCACATAATCGCCACGGCGACGCTCCCGCCGATGATCGAAGGCAGATAAAAGAGCGTTCTGTAAATGGCCGTTCCTTTTGCTGCATTGTTTAAAATGACAGCGATAAAAAGCGCGAAGCCGAGGCGGAGCGGAACCCCGGCAAGCACATACGTAAACGTCACCTTCAGAGACTGCCAATACTTTTCGTCACCCGTAAACATTTCCTTAAAGTTGTCGAGCCCGATCCATTTCGGCGCCGTAAACAAGTCATAGTTCGTGAAGGACAGAAACAGGGACGCCCCCATCGGGATCACCGTAAAGCATAGGAACCCGATGATAAACGGAGAAATAAAAGCATATCCCGCCAGATTGTCTTTTCTTATACTCCGGCTTTTTTTCATTGCGTCAGCCCCATTCCCGTCAATTATTCCTCTCTAATATCTCATTGGCCTTTTTTCGGAACGTTTTGGCGGCTTTTTCCGGCGATACCTTCTGATACAGAATCTGATCTGACGTATCCTTCAGCAGCTTGATGACCTCCGCGCTTCCCACAGGCTCTGGCGGATCGGCTTTGCTGATGTTTTTTGACGCGGTTTCTACATACTCCACGATGTTGGCTTCTTCCTCATTCAGCTTCGGTTTAATCGCATCCGCCACCTTGTCGGAGACTGGAACGCCTCGCTCGCCTTTAATCAGCTGGTTCGCTTCCTCATTATTCACGAAGAAATTAATAAATTTCGCTGCCTCTTTTTTATGCTCAGAGCTTTTCGGAATGGAAAACAGCATACTCGGCTTCAATGTCAGCGCCTTTTCCTTCATTTGCTCCGGCGGCAGATAGAGAGACAGCGGCGAGTCTGTCAGCCGGGCAAAGCCCAAATATTGATTGGAGTAGTTCCATGTAATCGCTGACTTGCCTTTGACGATAAAATCGTCTTCCATCCCTTTAATCTGTGCGCTTTCATCAGGTGTTGGGGACGTTTTCGCTTTCACCAGCCTCAGCTGCCGTTCAAAGTAATCGACAAACAGCTGATCATCTTGATACGCGAGGCCAGTGCCGTCTTCTTTATAAAAGCGCTCACCCTTTGTGCGCAAATAATAAGGGAAGAAAATATCAGGCGGATGCATTCCGTTGGAACCGTAGACACCGGCTTTTTCCTGAAGATCATACGCCAGCTTCTCGTAATCCTCCCACGTCCAGTTTTCCTGATTGATAGACACACCGGCTTTTTTCAGCAAATCTTCATTGGCAATCACAGACAGCACGTTGACACCTAGCGTAAATCCATAAAGCTTATTGTCGATTTTTCCGCCCGACAGCATATTCTCGTCGATTGAACTGACGTCAATCGTTCCATCCTTTGTATACGGCGTTAAATCTTCCAGCTGGTTCTTCTTTCCGTATTGGGCTAAGTAAGCGGTATCCATTTGAATGACATCAGGAAGCTGGCCGGCGGCAGACATGGGCGCGAGCTTTTTCCAGTAGTCATCCCAGTTCGCAAATTCCGCTTCAATATGGACGTGCGGATTCTTTTTCTCGTAAAGTTCAATTACCTTTGTTGTATAATCATGTCTTGGCTGCCCGCCCCACCACGCGATTCTGAGTGTAACGTCTTCTTTTTTTCCCGAGGCCTCTTCACCCGCTGAACATCCGCTGAAAAAAAAGACGCAGACAAGGGATAACAGCACGTAACAAATCTTCTTCAAACCAATCCCCCCTTTAATGTAAGTGCTTACATTTTATTTTAAAGCGTTCGGATAGGGCGAAACACTCAAAAAACAGTGGCGAAAGTCAAAAAAACAGAGATGGCTATCCTGCGGAAGCGCCTCCCTGTTTTCTTCTGAATTCTGACGGTGTCAGACCGGTATATTTTTTAAAAACAAGACTGAAATACTTCGGATTATCGCCAAATCCGATTTCTTCAGCAATTTCTGATACACTCGCGTCCCGCCTCATTTTCATCTGTTTCATCGCATGTTCAAGACGCACTCGTGTAACATATTGGGAAAATTTCTCGCCTGTTTCCTGCTTAAATAACTTCCCGAGATAATCAGGATTCATAAACAGCATATCCTTCGCCGCCCATTTTAAGGACAGATTCGGATTTCCGAGCTCGTCGGCAATAAGCCTGATCATTTTTGAAATCACTGCGCTCCCATGCAGGTCACCAGACGCTTCAGCTGTGTCACGAAACAGCTGCCCCGCGTGCCGGAGTTCTCCCGCCTGACTGATGGCCATCTTGCGGGTTGCAAAAACCTCCGCCACCTTTTCAGCGGCGTTCTCCTCTACGGCGAGTACGGTCCATTCTCCGCTGCTGCAAACCGCTGTCAGTGCCGATCCGAGTGCCTCTCTGGCTGCGGCATCAATAGATTGTTCCCCTTTTAAGATCAAGAGGCGGATCTTTTTTCCGGCAAGTGATGGCGGCGGAGACAGCTGGGCCACACCGGCGATCAAGCCTTCCAAGTATTGATCGGCTGCAAAGGAACGGATATGGTCCAGCTCGTGTTTCAGATGGGCTGTTTTCTTTTTGTGCACATCTTGCCGCTTCAGCTCAGCAATGATTTCCTCCAGCGAGCTGATAATCTGCTGTTCATTGCAGGGTTTCAGCAAATAATGCTTCACCCCATATTTCATGGCTTCCTTTGCGTATTCAAACTCTCCAAACCCGGACAGGACGATAAATTGCACCGACGGGCTGACGGCTGACACCTTTTTGATCAGCTCAAGCCCGTCCATGCCGGGCATTTTGACGTCTGTGATGACGATATGCGGCTGCTTATGTACAATCTTTTCATATGCTTCATGTCCGTTCTGCGCTTTTCCGATCAATGAGGCGCCAAGCGACTCCCACTCAATGATTCCCGCCATTCCATCAAGGATAATCCTCTCATCATCAGCCAGCAGTATTTTATACATCACACCACCTCATTTCGGCACGGTATTGTGATCACAATCCTCGTCGCCTTTTCATGCTCACTATGAATCCGCAAGCCGTATGGCTCTCCGAATGTCAGGCTGATGCGCTCGCGAATATTCCAAAGTCCGATTCCTCTTCCACCCGTTGATTCAAGAATCCGTCCATCCATGCCAGGGCCGTTATCTTCGACCGTAATACAGACACAGCCCTTCGCCTTTTTCGCCTGAATCCGGATGGCGCATGGCCTTGTAAAGGGTTCAAGCGCGTATTGAATCGCATTTTCCGCAAGCGGCTGGAGCGTCAGTTTCGGAATGAGGCAATGCTTCACCTCATCGTCAATATCCAACGTGAAATTCAGGCGCTCTTCAAATCGAAATCGCTGAATGGTCATATAGTGACGTACAATGTCCGCCTCCTCCTGAATGGTCACGATATCCTTCTTCATATGTATGCTGTTTCGCAGAAGAAAACCGAGCGATTCCACCATTTTTGAGATTTGCTTTTGCTGATTCGCCTTGGCCAGCCAATTGATGGACTCGAGCGTGTTATATAAAAAATGCGGATTGATCTGGGCTTGCAGTGCTTTCAATTCGGTTTCTTTAATGATGAGCTGTTTTTCCACATTTTCTTCCATCAGCTCATTAATCCGTTTCATCATGACAGTAAAATGGCGGTTCAGCATGCCGGCCTCATCCTGTGTATGTTCCGGCAGAGAAAGCGACACACCTGCTTCAATGCCGCTGTGCTGTACCGATTTCATCGCGGTCACAAGCTGTTCAATCGGCTCCGTGATGCTGTTGGCGATTTTCCTTCCGAAAAGCAAAACCACACAGAAAAAGAGAAGAAAGCATGTGCCGATCACTGTTTTCATAAAGGAAATTTTTGCGAACATCTGATCAAAGGGGATAACGTTATAGTAGCTCCAATTTTGGTAGGATGATTGAAGGTAAGAAATAAAGTAACGTTTGCCATTCTTTTTTATCAAGTCATAACCGGGGTGCTTCAGCGTCTCTTTTGCTGCCTCAGGAACATGCGCTGATGCATGTGCCGTATACACCAAATTACCGCCTTGGTCAGCAATCATAATGTCTCCGACTGAATCGCCCCAATCCTTCGGCACATCACGAATCATCTGTTTTACATTGACCTGGATCAGCACCATGCCCAAGCCGTTCAAACTCAGCTGGTGATAGGACCTGATCTGCCGTGCTGAAATCAGGACAGGATCTGACCCGCCGAGCGTCATCCAAAGATTTCTTCCACTTTTCGCTTTCGCTCGCTTAAATACCTCTTCCTGCTCCTGCTGCAAAAGATCTGAAGAACTGCTTCCGGCTGAATACTCTGAGCCGCGGGCATCAATCACATGAATGGAATCGATGTACTTTTCATCGCTGGCATATCCCGCAAGCTGATCCCACAGCTCCTGCTTCATTTGATATTGATCATACGTATCATCCCGATTTTGCATACTCAGGATGCGCTGAATCTGTTCGTCTGTAATGATTTCATATGACACATCCTCTATCTTCTTCAGCTCGTCTTCGATCCTTTCAGAAGACATCCGAAGCACCTCCGAGGACTTGCGGTAAATCTGCTCATCATACACATGAAAGGCATACTGGACCCCGCTGTATACAAACAGAAAGGATACGGCCATAATCAACGATAGAAACACAAACAGCTTATCCTTAATCTTCATCCGCCTGTACCAGCCAGCAACTCTTTTCTTCATGCCGCCTTTTCTTTCTCCTGCCGCTGATCCATTGACCGAAACGCTTTAAAGGACAGCTTCGTTAAGATCAGGCTGAGTAAACTCCCGCTGAAAAACAATAGAAACGTGACATGAAACAGAACGAGACAAAGCACACCGACAGCGCCCGCCGCCATCAAAAGCGTCACCGCCGGACGGCTGAAGGCAATGAAAAAGCTGATGCTCAGCACCTCTCTGATTTTTACGTCAAAATGAGAAAATACCGGGAACACATACAGCACAACAAACGCGAAAATCAAACTAATGCTCAGGAATACATTGACGAGCACAGGCTGGTCCATCTGAGCCGCTATCCGCATATCCGCAAACAGAAACAGGGCAGCCGTCACAACGATAAGCCCGAGGATCTGTGATGCCCGCCATTCCTTTTTAAACGTCCGAAAAAAGACAGAAAACACCGGGGCATCTGTATTCCCCTTCGCCCATTCTCTCGCCACTGTAAACATCGCGGCAGTAGCGGGCATCAGCCCAAACACAACCAGGCCTGCAAGAGAAAACAAAATCCAAAGCACATTCAAATAGGCCAATCTCATCACCCACGTACAAAAACGATTCAGCCCATTTGTCACACTGTGTATCATCAACATCACCTTCCCGCTTTGGAAAACGCTTTCATTTTAAAGTAATATGTATTTCTCCTTTCGAAAGAAAATTCCTGCCGGTCTGTGAAAATTTCGACATGATGAGAGACGGCAGCAGCCTTATCTTTTCCTGTAACGCCGGATGGCCTTATCGATCAAATATCCGGCAATGGCTCCGAAAATGACATTGAATCCAAGCATTCCGAGCGCAGCCCCTTCCCAGCCGCGTACATACACGAGGCTGTACCAGATCGCAAACACACCAAGGACGATCAGCCCGGTCAACATCCATTCCGGCCGACTTTTGTCAGGAAATCTCATCCGCATCAAAACGGATACGCCAGCAAACAGACAAGCCGTCACAATCCCTGTCACAAATAATATTGGCCACACATCGCCTGCCCTCCCTTTTAGAAAAGACAAAAAAGCCCCCTGCAAAGGACGCTTATTCTGCCGTAATCTCTTTCTCAAACAAATGATATCCGGACGCATCAGCACCCATGAATTCATATCCCATACGCCGATAAAAGGAATGCAGGGCGTCGCTATCAGCGACACAGTCAAGCCGGATCCGCGTTTTTTCCGGAAAGTGTATGCCCGTCTCCGCCCACTGAAGGACGCGGGCTCCTAGCCCCTGTCCCGCAAACCGGCGGCTTACTGCGAGGCGGTGCAAATAAATGGACTCCTCATGCCCATCGTCTCCCCAAAGCGTCCGGTCCCACTCGCTCGGTTCAGGCAGCAGCATCACGACAGCCGCAAGCTCTTCATCTTTTTTAAACACAAACACATGTCCCTTTTCAATTGACCCCGTGATATCATGTATATCTTGCCCTTTCAGAAGTCCGCTCCATTGGTTAGAACCCCGATCCCGGAGCCATTCAGCTGTTCGGACGAGCAACCCGGTAATCGATTCTGCATCCTCATAGACGGCCGGACACGCGTAAAATCCATCTGCAATCGTTTCGTTCTCAATCTTAAAAGCTGACATAAAGGCCTCCCAATCAAAAAGTAAGCTTGCACACACACCTTGATTATAATGCAGACCAAACTGCAAAAACAGACCATTTTCTCTGTATGTAAAAGGGTGTATGAAAGAGAGGCCAATCTGCCTATTAGAAAATCTTCTTTTTATCCCGTTCTTCTTTTAAAATTTCAACCGCTTCTCTGAAGCGCATAGAGTGTACGATTTCACGCTCACGCAAAAAACGCAGGGAATCGTTTAAATCAGGATCATCCGAAATATCAATCAGCCATTGATACGTCGCCCGCGCCTTTTCTTCTGCGGCAATATCTTCGTATAAATCGGCAATTGGATCGCCCTTCGCTTGGATATAGCTCGCGGTAAACGGCACGCCCGCCGCATTATGATAAAAAAGCGCGCTGTCGTGATTGACGTAATGATCGCCAAGCCCAGCTTCACGCAGCTGCTCCGGTGTGGCGTCTTTTGTTAACTTATAGACCATGGTCGCAATCATTTCCAAATGGGCAAACTCCTCCGTGCCGATATCTGTTAAAAGGCCGATGACCTTATCAGGAATCGTATAACGCTGGTTCAAATACCGGAGAGCTGCGGCCAGCTCGCCGTCCGCTCCGCCATACTGCTCAATCAAATACTTCGCCAGCGTCGGGTTGCACGTACTGACCTTGACAGGGTATTGCAGCTTCTTTTCATACACCCACATTCAGGCATTCCTCCTTATACTTGCCACGGCCATGGCCCTTTTCCCCAATCCCAATCCTTGCCCGCGGGGCTGTTGCCGAACTGCAGAAGCGGTCCGTAAGAGGATTCGAACTGTCTTTTTAAGTGCCTTGAATAGCCGGAATATTGATTGAATTGCTTCAACGCATCTTCATCATGAGGATGTGTATTTAAATAAAGACTCAGCTCAACAAGCACAAAATCAGCAGCCTGTATTTGCTCTAGCTGACGATAATATTCGGCGTCAACCTTTTTTGCCATGTGCGTCTCCCCCTCGATAAGGGTTTTCATAAAAATCATAGAGATCCTTCCAAAGGGTGCCTTTCCTCAAAGCCTCCATCGGCGAAAACTGCTCCATGTGCTCAGGCTGAAAGGTCATATAAAGGTTAGGGGGCGTTCTGTAATATTTCTTCCCTATGGGCGGACAGGGATCAAAACGGCTGTGAAAGGGCGTATATGATTTGACAGGCGTAAACGGCTGCATATCCTTCATTCCGGCTCCTCCTTTCTCAAAAACAATGACCTTAATAGGTATGAGGCAGGAGGCATGATTATGACTAAAACACGACTTAGCTTTTTCAATAAGAAGACCTTCGGAAGCGCCGAAGGTCTTTCTAGACTATTCAGTCCAAAATGAGGTCAGTGTTTCCAATATGCAGCATGAGCAGCCGCAAACTCTGACAGCGAACGAGGTTCTTTTCCCGTCACACGCTTCACTGTATCCGTTACCCGATGTTCCGCACCATGGCTGATTGCCTCATCAAGCTTCGCCATAAAATGGGCATAATCCGCGGGCAAACCTCCTGCCTCCATTTTATGCTGCAGCTCGGAACGAGAAATGCTGACATGCTCCACCCGGCGTCCCGCCGCAGCTCCAATGATCTCCGCCGCTTCGGCATAGCTCAGCGCCTCGGGACCTGTCAGAATATGATGTGTTTGATGAGGAACATCATCAATCAAAGCCCTGACGGCTGTTTCTGCGATGTCATCAGCGTCAATAAACCCAAGTTTTCCTTCACCCGAAGCCGTTGTGATGCGGCCCTCCGTTTGAATAGACATGCGGTGCTGGACATTGATGAAATTTTGCATAAAGTATGAGGGCCGAAGCACCGTCCATTCTGGAAACTCACGCACTGCCTGATGAAGCGCGCCAAACACGGGACCATTCTCAGAGACAACAGACGCACTTAGCATCACTACACGCTTTGCACCGAGACGCTTTGCCTCCTTTAAAAAGGGGAGCACATAGGGAGCCGGATCAAATACACCGACCGGAGCAACAAGATAGATCTGTTTTACCTGTTCCAGAGCAGGCGTAAAACTGGAGGCGTCCTTCCAATCAAAATACACATACTCAGCATCAGCAAGCGCGCCCTTTTTCCGGCTCGCAATACGCACCCTGTGCCCCAGCTCTATTAAACGGCTGGCGATTCGGCTGCCGGTTGTGCCGGTCCCGCCTGTGATTAAAATCGGATTCTGTTTCATCGTTTTCCACTCTCCTCTGTTTGCAAAAATGATCCTCCAAAGGCCTCTTTTACAACAAGCGGATTCCAATAATCCCTATAACGCACAATGCGGCCGTCTCTCGTTTCGATGACACTGATATAGCTTTGGCGATAAGGCAGTCCAGTCTCAATCACATGGCCGTCACATTGAAACTCCGCAATCACCGTATTCGTATCTGCTGAACGGTACACTGTCGGAGCGGTAAATGAAGAAAGATGGATCTGCTTAGGATAATCCTTAATATAATCGTAAATGGCCGCTTTTCCTTCTATTCTTTTTGGTGATCCCTCCGGCGCATAAGGAAACTCAAATACAGCATTCTCATCCCAAAGCTCCGTCCAGCTCTTCATGTCCTTCTCAAGCATATAAGCCATAAACTTTCTCAATGTTTCACATGCTTTTTCAAACTCATTCATCAACATTCATCATCACCTCATTTTTATTTCTAGACTATTCAGTCCAAAAAGTACATACATGGGCAAAGAATCCTTTACCACATGTTAATCAAGCACTGATAAACTCACGTCAACATGGTCCTGAAGCCGATCCATATCAGCCGTCACTTTCGCAACAAATGTCAGAGACAGCCTGCTTTGATTCAGGTACCGGGCAAGCGCAGATATATCAGTATCTTCGCCATTCAATTCTCCTTGATCCTTCGCCCTTAAAAGCGCCTGATAAAAAGCGTCTTCAAGCTGCTTGGATTGTCTGTCAAAATACCTGGCAAGCTCAGGGTCATGCGGAATCTGTTCAATCGCGCTGTTAATGATATAGCACGCCTTCGCCCGTTCAGGATCCCTCAGGGCATTGACACCTTCTTGAAAAATATCACGAATGGCTTCCTTTACAGATCCTGGCGCTTCAAGCCTTTCCATAACGGCAGTGTTTTTCCCTTCAAGATACGTTTTCACAGCGGACAAAAACAAATCACGCTTCGTGCCATACGTATCATACAAACTTTGGCGCGCAATGCCTAAATGAGAGAGCAGATCCTGAAGAGACGTTCCTTCGTAGCCATACTCTCCAAAAACCTCTATCGCCCTGTGAAGAACAAGCGCCGTATCAAATTCTTTATTCCTCCCCAAAAAACGATCACCTCCTGAAACAAATGTTACCTGTTTCCAGACTGAATAGTCAAGAAAAAAGCTAAAAAAACACTCTTGATCTGCAAGAGTGTCCTCTTTTTATCATCATCTTCTTTATTTATAACCGTCTTTTCCCCAGTGGCCCATATGGTGGTGATGGTGGCCATAATGACCATCATGATGGTGGTGATGATTATCCTTTCCAACATGGTGATGATGGTGATGAAGATTATCTTTTCCATCATGATGATGGTGATAATAGTGGTGATGGCCATCATTTTCATGGTGCATGTTCGGATAACTTACAGTTCCCGGAGAGCCTCCATAGCCGCCGCTTGGGTAACCGCCGTACCCACCATATCCCGGATAGCCGCCGACTCCTCCATGTATGCCGTGATCTGGGTAGCCTTGCATGCCATAGCCCGGGTGGCCTCCATACATGCCATAGCCCGGATAGCCTGTGCTTTGCATGCCATAGCCCGGGTGGCCAATACCAAAGCCCTGATAATGACCAAAACCAGGTCCGCCATACATATGTCTTGTATCAGTCATATTCACTCTCTCCTTCACATAGGTTACAGTCCAGAGTATGAGAATATCTTATAGATCGTATAGGCGGCCGCCTACATACAGCTAAAACAATTTCCGGGACAAAAAAAGCAGGCCATAACAGCCTGCTCACTCCTTACTCACCTAAATCAACGTTATGATATACCTGCTGAACATCTTCCAAATCTTCTAATGCATCAATCAATTTTCCAAACTGTTCCTTTGCATCATCTGGAAGCGTTACTTCACTTTGCGCAAGCATTGTCAGCTCCGCTACTGTAAATTCCTCGACACCCGCGTTTTTAAACGCCTCTTGCACCGCATGGAATTGATCAGGCTCGGCATACACGATCGCGCTGTCATCCTCTTCTAAAATGTCACGTACATCAACATCCGCTTCCATCAGGATTTCAAGCGCTTCGTCAGCAGTTTTGCCTTCCACACCGATTACAGCCGTCGCGTCAAACATGTAAGCAACAGATCCGCTCACACCCATGTTTCCGCCGTTTTTCCCGAACGCCGCACGCACTTCCGGCGCCGTACGGTTTACATTATTCGTCAGCGCATCAACGATAATCATTGATCCGTTCGGCCCGAAGCCCTCATAACGAAGCTCATCGTAATTCTCTTCCGCTCCGCCCTTCGCCTTCTCGATCGCACGTTCAATGATGTTTTTCGGCACGCTGTAAGTCTTCGCACGCTCAAGCACAACCTTCAGTGCCTGGTTGGACTCCGGATCAGGCTCGCCCTGTTTCGCCGCCACATAAATCTCACGGCCAAACTTCGCATAAATCCGACTCGTATTTGCGTCCTTAGACGCCTTCTTCTCTTTAATATTGTTCCACTTACGGCCCATGATGTTCCACTCTCTTTCATATATATCAATCTAAATACTGTTATTCACTTTATCCATTATACCTCAAATGGTTTGGTTGTTTCGAGTGTCTTGCGTTAGAAATAGAAGGAATGCCGCGATGTGGAAAATGGAACGTCTTCTGTAAAGCAAGAAAAAGCACTAGCTAAGGGCTTTCTTCTGATCACTAAGTTTGTAAGGGGAATGATCGACATACGTCGTATTTCGATCTGTTGATTCCTTAAATCCGCCGGAGTTTGTCAGGGTTGGAAACGACATGCTTCCCAAAACTAGAGTAACAGCCAGGCACATCATCACTTTTTTCTTAATAGGCATATAAACACTCTCCTTTTAAAATATCTTCTTGGGCTTTCAGCACTTTCCGATAAAACGCAGCGGCTTGTTCAAAGTGACAGCTGCTTTCAAAAACAGCGGCAGCACTCCGGGCACATGCTTCAATGTAAGCGTGCAGGTTCTTTTTTTCGAAATAGCTTAAAAGATCATGAATTTTTCGTTCATCAACAGTCTCCTTGTACACGGCCTGCAAGAACAGAAACAATTCTTTATAAAATTTGTGAGAACCTGCTGTGATATGGTCTAATCCTTCCTCTATGAACTGAAACGCCTTCTGTGTTTGGCCCGCTTTACATAATGTCCAGCTTAATCCAAACAAGACTTTCGGAAGCAGATCAGGCACTTTCTCTCTGCTTACTTTCGCCGCTTTTTGGAAATGTTCTACAGCCATCTGATCGTCTCCTGATCTGTCATAGCTGTTCGCGATGTTCAATAGAGAAATGGCGATAAACCTGTCATTTTGAATGTCCATTGCCAATTCAAGCGCCGCCTCTAAATGCGGGAGCGCTTTATCATAATGTTTGAAATCATCATAGTTGCCGGCGATCACAAACAAGCTTTGTATCGTTCTAATGCTGTATAGAGGATGGTTTTGATAAATGTCCAAGGCTTGAAGAATATGATGCATCGACACATGGGTTTGCTTCATGTGATAATACGCTTCGGCCACTTTAAAATGGAATTCGGCTTTCTCAATATCATCTGACACAAACGGCAGTTCTTTCTCCGCCTCGCGATAATACCCGATCGCTTCCACATATTCTTTTTGGTCAAATTCATACATGCCGCGGAAAAACAAAGAGTAGTATTTCAAAAGGCCTGTGAGTTTTTTCTGAGGGGTCTCAATCGTTTCAAGAAGCTCTGTCACTGTAGGGCGATTCCCGTATGTTTGTCCCGGCTCCAAATAATCAAGCATCAGCTGGTGCCGAAAACACATCAGAGAATAATAGATCAGCAAATCCTGGTCTTCTTCCATTTGCTGAATGTCCTGCTCCACCTCCGCTTTCAGAATCTCAGCATCCGGAACACTGAACTGGCGAATCATTTTATACCATTCATTAATCTTAACACCAACACGCGAAGACGGTATGGCTTGACTCAACGGCTTCCCTCCTTCTCTGTGAGATATGTCATATTCTATCAATCCCAAATTTTGAAAACAATACGAAAGGAAGAAATTGTTTTTTCATCCTGTCAATTTGTTTTTTTCGTAAAAAAAACCCTTTACACAAGGGTCTTTGTCATTCTATTTCATATACGTATTCACTTATTGTCAACCACAACAAAATCCTGAACCTTCACCTGTTCCTCAGGCAAATCAAACTGATAAAGCATCTCCTTAGAATGGATATCAAACACACCCACGTATCCGCCGATGCCCTTTTTATGCTCTTCCTGGGCGACTATATACAATAAATTCCCCTTAAACTTCGCCTCCATATAAGGGAAATTCAAACTATATGTATGAAAAGAAAATCCCTTCCCATACTCCAGCAAGTTCGCCTCACCCTCTTTGTCCTCGTACGCCACGTAAAAACTGCCGCTTTCTTTGTCATAATACACAGTATCTGCATATTCAAGATCTTCAGGATACGGAATATATGTCGTTTTCCATGTCCCTTTTTCAATCACAGTCAATTCATGCTCCGAGCTCGCAACAATAAATTCCTTCGAGTCTGCGAATTGATCAGCGTATGAGGCTAAGCTCAGGGTCTCAATCATTTCCTCTGTTTTTCTGTCAATCACGTAAATAGACATGCTTTGAATGATATAAATATAGTTCTCATCACTGGCCCCCAGCGTGACAAGCGAAGGCAAGGTAAGGGTATATTCCTTTTTCGTTTTTCTGTCGTTTATGTGGATCTCATTTCCTGTCGTATCAACATTATAGGCCTTAACAGACACATCCTTCCCCTCATACCAAAACGCAAATGGATCTGACAGCGGATGCTCTTTGATCACATCCTTCTTTAACGTATAGTAAAAAGGCTCGTGTTCCGCTAATAATACAATGTCTGTGGATTTGTACGACTTCGTTTGAATAAAAGGCACATCTGCCACCTTGAACGTGCGCCTGTTAAACCGTTCGCCTGTTGAGGTTGAAAGCAGCGTGCTTTCTTTTATGAAAGGGTTGGAGTAGATAAAAAAGATGCGGTCTTCTTGGGGGTGGATGACGGGAGATTGGACAGGATGCGTATTCTTATTTTGAAAGGAAATATAGACAGCCAACATAACAACACTTGCGAACAAACCCAATAATATAAAACGCTTCTTCATATAAACAACTCCCAATATACGGTCCGAAACTCTATATCGTTTTCAACATGCCCTGTACATTTCCCTTGGAACCCAATAAAAAAAGAACCTCTCAATGGAAGTTCTCATTTATTTTTCTCATAGGATTGTTTGATCAACCCCATGATATATTCAATGTGTTCATCATCTTTTATGAAAATCTCATAGTCGCCATTTCCCCAGTGGCCGGTCTCAGAGACATCGCGCATTCTCTCCTCTGGATCATGCAATTCTCCCTTTTTCATATTCACCCACAGCTTAAGTCCGCTTTTTAAAAGAAGAATGTCAGTGAAATTTCGCTTATTTGATGTAAACGCAATATAAAGCTTTGTCGGTTTGATTGAAATATGATCGTCCAAATTAAAAATGAATTCCTTTAGCTGCTGATAAAGCTCTATGATGTCAAACGGCTTATCTGCAAGATGATCCTCTTCAGAAAACACTTTAATTTCTTTGCTGACCTCTTGAATGGTCTCACTTTGCTGCGAAATGGTCTTAATCGACTCTGAGACGCCATCAGCCTTCATTTGATTCAGCTGGATCAGATCATTTTCGTATCTTTTAATCTCCCACAATTCAATTGGCAGATCTTTAAAATGGATCGATTGTTTTTGATACACTGTAAATACAGGTGAGATAAAAATGACCTTCGACTGCGACCAGTCTACATCATCCCGCTTTAACGGAAGATCATGATTTTCATTGTACTCAAGAATGAAATCTGCTTTATGATTGAGCATTGCCGCTAAGTAGGCGTAGCCCTGATCAACAACACTGAAGTTCTTCGTATTTTTATACTCGATAATCACAAAAGATTTCGTCTCAGCATCAAACGCTAACGTATCAATGCGGAAATTACTGATTCTGAATTCAGATTTCACAAACCCGAGCCCCAACATTTGCTGAAGATTGGCTTCACATAAATCCTGAATCTCTTTTTCTTTTTTAAACGGTTTCTCGCGAATATCTTCGATTTGATTTTGATTGTTTACTTTATAAAGATACATGCTGGACTCCTTTTATTTTACTAGTTCCATTAAGGTTTCTAAGGATAGACTCGAAACCGGATTTTGCGTTTTTGTTTTCAGTGTACCGCCAATTAAATAAGAATAGTCACGGCACTCTGCCAATTGAAACCGGACTCTATTATTCGTTTTAGTGATCTTGGCGGGTTCTTCAGATTCCCAAGCGTCAACGATCTTGTAAACATTTAAAATCACACCGCTCCAAACAACAATTGCCCGTTTACATTCCTTTGCTCTGGACAATTTCATATCCCAGTTCCCGCAAGCTCGGTTCGTTAGCGTGTCGCCTTTTTGAATATCCTTGATCTTTATGATTAAGAAATCTTTATCCAAATGAGCTCTTCCCCTTTTTATTGATCTATCATCATCTTATCAAAACCGTGCACTTAGACACATGCCAAATGACTCATTTTTCCACCAAAACACGTTCTCACACCCACCCCCATCCCGCCCCGTGGTAAAATTTTGATATTGAGCGAACAAAAGAAGGGAAATGGTCATGAAAGTATTTGAAGCGAAAACACTGCTTTCGGAAGCGACAGACCGTGCAAAAGAGTACAAAGAACTAAGAACGCAAATGGTAAATTTGAGAAAAGCGTTAAAAAGCGTCGCTGATCTCAGTGACAGCGAATTTTCAGGAAAAGGCGCGAGCAACATCAAAGCCTTCTATCACGACCACGTCGGCGTCACCGACCAATGGATCGACTACATCGACATGAAAATCGCATTTTTCAACAGCATCGCCGGAGCCGCCGAAGACAAAGGCCTCTCAGACGCATACATCGAAGAATCCTTCCTGGAGCACGAACTGGCAAATGCCAATAAAAAATCTAAATCCATCATGTCCGAACAGAAAAAAGCGATGAAAGACATCCTAAACGATATCGACGACATCCTCCCGCTCGACCTGTTTTCAACAGAAACCTTCAAAGACGAGCTGGCCGATGCCAACGACAAACGCAAAAAAACACTGGAAAAATTGGACGCCTTGGACGAAGACCTGAAAACAGAATACGCCCTGTCAGAACCAAACGAACAATTCATCAAATCCGACTTCCAAAAGCTCCAAGAAGCAACGGGCAAAGGCAAAAACGCCACACCCATCCACTACAACGCCAAGGCGTACCGTGAGAGTGACATACATAAGAAAAAAGGCGACATTGAAAAGCGGACTGAGGCTTACTTGAAGATTAAAAAAGAGGAAGCGAAGGAACGCGAGATTGAAAAATTGAAAGAAAGACTGAAAAACTACGATTATGCAGATGCCGATGAATTCTACGAAATGGCAAAAACGATCGGCTATGAAAATCTGACAGCAGAACAACAGAGATACTTCACCCAAATTGAAAACACCCGTGAGCTTGAAGCAGGCTTCAAAGGGGTTGCCGTCGGCCTTTATGATTCCGGGAAAGACGCGGTCGTAGGCCTGTGGGATATGGTCACAGATCCGGGAGGAACCGTTGAAGCGATTACCGGAGCGATGGCTCACCCGATCAAAACGTATGAAGCCATTTCAGCGGCAATCGAAGAATCGTATCAAAAAGACATGGTGAATGGTGACACCTACTCAAGAGCAAGATGGGTGTCATATGCGGTTGGCACTGTTGTCACATCAATTGTCGGCACAAAAGGTGTTGGCGCCGTCTCAAAAACTGGCACAGCCGCCAAAGTGACGGCGAAAGTCAAAACAGCAGCAAGCAAAACAGCAACAGCCCAAAAAGCCATAACGGTCTCAAAACAAACCGTTGATCACATCAAACAAAAAGTAAACACAGGCATTGAAGAATCAAAAAAACATGTCAAAACCAAATTAAATCAAATCGGAGATCTCACACTTGCGGATATTCTCCCCTATCATCCCCGTCACGATTTAGTGCCGGCAGGCGTTCCTTACAACGCAGTCAACGGGGTCACACTTAAAGAGGGACTGCAAAAATTCGCCAAGGTCATCCTTCCGAAACCATACGGAACGTCATCAAGCGGAAGACGAACTCCAGCGCCACATGTACCGCCGGTAACCGTCAAATACGGCGAGCATTACGCGAAATGGAGCAGAAAGAAAGTGCTGAAGCCGAATGTCATCTATAAAACAAAAGAAGGCTACACGTACACCACTGACAACTATGGTAGAATTACAAGTGTCAAAGCAGACTTGCAGCTAGGAGAAGCAAAACGAAACCAATATGCACAGTCCAATGCTGGAAAGCCCCAAGACCGAAAGCCTGACGATGATGGCGGGCATTTAATCGCCACCCAATTCAAAGGTTCAGGCCAGTTTGACAATATCGTGCCGATGAATTCTCAGATTAATAGGAGCGGCGGCAGATGGTATGAAATGGAGCAAGAATGGGCAAAGGCTCTTAAAGAAGAACCTCCCGAAACAGTTAGTGTGCAAATAGAAAATGTATATCAAGGCGATTCATTGAGACCAACTTTATTTAAAGTAAAGTATAAAGTGGGTGACGGCAGATATAAAAATATGACAATAAGAAACCAAGCAGGAGGTTGATATTATGGAGACAGAAAAAATGGGCCAATTATATCAAAAAATAGCAGAACAAATTAATGAAATGATTCCAGCAGAATGGAATAAAGTTGCTCTATACGCAGAAATTTTAGACGATTCTAGAGAAGTATACTTTTTCTTTAATACAAAAAATAGTGAAGAGTTCATTTATTCGCATGACATTCCGGAACATTATCAAGTAAGTGAACAAATTTATGATGACCTGTTAATAGAACTACAAGATTTATTTGATGAACTAAGAGATGAATGGAAAGCGAATAACTCAGATGTCTGGACTAACCTTACACTCAAGCTAGAGCATACCGGAAAGTTTTCAATTGACTATAATTATGATGATGTTATTGCTTCAGAACTAAACGGTACTCAACGTCAAATAGTTTGGGAATATAAACATTTAGGTTTGGCTCCTACTGGTAAGAAAAACAGGGAGTTCTTGGAACACTATCTCAATTCGGAAGAAGAATGAGCAATGGTCAAAAATTATTCAGCTCTTCACTGCTGGGCTATTTTTTATAACTAGGAGGATTTCTCGACGACTGAGGTGAAAAGATTGGAAACTAAAAAAATGCAAGATTTGTATCAGCTTATTGGACAGAAATTAAATGACATCATACCTTGTGAATGGACAAAAATTTATCTTTATACAGGAAATATTAGATGACTCTACTATGGTTCCCTTCCACTTCAAGACACCAGAAAAACATCAACTTATTTATTCACAAGATATACCTACCCAATACAACAACTAAGTAAAGATATCTTCAAAACTTTAAGGAAGATCCTTAATGTAAACCTGATCATTATTATTTTTATGTTGACTCTGTCCTCAAAAAGTTCAAATAATTGCTTTGAATTCGAATAAAATATATAAAAAGCCTCTAGAATAAAAATTTTTTATGCATTTAAGTATTGAATACGCCAAAAAAAAATTGATTATAGTCCTTATCGCCAACCCTATCTCCTAATGTTTGAAGCACCTTGCTGCAGCTCGGTCTATGGATCTTACTATAGAAGAGCAGAAATATTTGATAGAGTTGGCGGTTTTGTCAAAGTTAATATCTAATTCCTTTGTGCCCAGCTTCTTTACAGAAGAAACGAAATTGAATGGTTCCCGAGTATTCAAATATTACCCAATATTAAACCAAGGAACTCCAAACAGAATTCCTTGTTTTTATGTTATTTCTTTAATCTAGCTCACACCTAAAGCCTTAAATACCGCATCTATCGGATCAGAATAAAAAACTGGCTGCACTTTTACCAATAAATCTGATGGAACTGTCTGCAAGTCCATAACCGATGCTGCAGGTATTAACACTTTCTTGGCCCCAGCATCTACACATACTTGTAAAGTATTTGCAAATCCTTCAACTTTGGAAATAGTACCCCCGACTGTCATATTACCAATAACGACTAAACTCTCCTGCGTTGGCTTTCCCAACGCTCCTGAGCAGAGACCAATTAATTCAGCAATCGCTAACTCATCCGTTAGGCCAATTCCTTGCAGATCACTTATGTGCATGAGATAGTCTTTTGTTTTGGTACTAATTGTATTACTAATACTTTTACTATTAGCAGTAAAGAAACGAAATGCTGTATCAAGGCTTTCCTTTGCATCACGGTTTGAACCAACACCTGATTTATCAAATTTACCGGTTCCACTAACAACTTGATTTTCGAGCTTATAAATGCCAATCATTCCAGAATGGCTATGTCCAGCAACGTAAACATGTCCTGGTTTGCCCATACCTTCTGGAATCAGTTTACCTCCACCTTGTTCTGGGACTGATACGTAATGTTCCTCTAACGTTTCCTTATCAATATAAGAGAACATCACATCATAAAACTCCATTCCACCAATTTTCTTTAACTGTTCCTTAACACGTCGACGGCCCTCAAGTGCATACTCCAGTACCTCACTTAATTCTTCTTTTGTAAAATCTCCATGTGGATAAAGGAGCTTCAATATTCCAGAAACAGTTCTCTTTACCGCATTCGTATCACGCTGGTTTAAATTATTACCTAGCTTGAAATAGCGATTAATTGCATCACTGAATGTACGTTTACGCATTTCACGAAAAAATTCTGCAAGATAATCAACAATAAATCCATATTTTTCAGTGATAATGTCAGGTCGCATTTTCGGAATCTCCCAACCAGGAAGGTAATAGTGCATCCGATCAAAGAATGCCGAATCATTTGCCATTTCTTCAGGGAATGGTGCAAACAAGTGTGATGTTTTAATTAGTGTGTCCACACTTTGATTGATATTGCCGACAAATACCATGGAAGCAGAAGCATTCTTTTCTTCTTTACCTCTAGCAAAAGAACCTGATGCCATGTAATCCTTCATAATTTGAATGCCGTCTTTATCTTTAAAACGGATACCCGCAACCTCATCAAAAGTAACACAATCCCACATCCCGACAAGACCTACTTTTCTTGTAGACATATTATAAAATAGATTTGCTACGGTTGTTTGTCCACCCGAGACGAGAATCGAATTCGGTGATAACTCCTTATACACATGAGATTTTCCTGTACCACGAGGCCCCAGTTCACACATGTTGTAATTATTTTCCACAAGAGGAACCAACCGCAGTAACAAATGCCACTTTACCCGCTCTTCTAGTTGCGTTGGTTCCATTCCTACAGAACGAATTAAGACATCAATCCATTCATTTTTTGTGAAGCTCTTTCTCCCATCAAATACCTCTTGAATGTCCATATTTGGCATTTGAATTGGTTGTAAGCTACTAACATTAAAGGGATTTGAGTTTCGAACCTCTTCATCATAAAAATAATCAACTTTGACCATACACCATATGCCACCGACAAGGAGCTTATCAAACTCTTTCACATACATGGATGAAATGGGAACGCCTTTTAAACCAAGGTTTGAAAACTCCGCTTCATAAGTATCAATTTTGGGATTTAATGCAACTGTTACCTTGTCAATAACGGAGTATTGACCAAATTCCCGAATGCGTGATTTTATCTTTTCCGCCTCATCAGGACGAACAAAGTTTTCAGATAGAATTTTCTTCACCCGTTCAAGGCCTTCACGAATACTGTCCTCATCGTCAGTTGCAGCATACATCCCTAGTAAATACTCGAGCACGTATACTGGAACGTTCGCTCCCTCTTTAATAAGAGTCGTTAAATCTTTACGTACAACTCTTCCAGCAAAAACGTCATTCAACTTTTTATCTAAATCAACGGTTATTCCTTCATTCGCTCTTTCTTTCACTCACGGTCCACCTCCCTATTAAAAATCGAAGTCGCTAATAATACCCAAGTTGATGTTAAATGGTATTTTTTCCACTACAACACCTGTCTCAATATCCTTTATGGTTAAATAATATGTTTTATTTCGATCATAAGAAATGCTCTTTAATACAAACCTTATTTTGAAAGTCCGATCAGCAGGATTATCAAAGGGGCGATCTCCTATAATCGTTTCCTCGTTAGATATTACAATTCCCTCCTCATCAGCCATATAGATGACAACTGTTCGAGGGGTTGTCTTGTCTTCCACCTTTTCGGTTTGGAAAAATTCTAGATTAAAAATGCTATTTGTTATCTTACGGGTTGTATTTGTAAGTTTAATATCAACTTTTTTAATTACCTTGGCACCTTTTTGTCCAGTCCGTTTGTTTTTAAACAATAAGAGTGGGACGACAATCTCTTGCAGACTTGCACCACCATGAACAAAATTAATACCTGAACCTTGCATTTTGTATCTGAGTGTTGCCTTTGGCAAATATGCTGTTAATTGCTGCTCATTTTTTATTATGGATGACAGGTTGATAGCTAATTGTCCTGATACTTCACGCTGATCCTTTGAAAGTATATAGCGACGTTTAACTTCAATACTATCTATTGAATCTTGTCCAATCTTATCACTTTCTTCTAATTCATCCCTTTGGTAAAGGAAACCATGATCGGCAGTAATAAACACATTTGTTCCACTCAAATCATCCCGAATAATTTTAACTAAGTCATACAATTGGTTTAATGAAGTTTCAATAGCATTAAATGTATAAACTTCTGTTGAAGCCTTATCTCCCATTGCATCAATCGTATCGTGATAGATGTATATGAGTTTTTTACCCTTAAAGGTTTCTCTTCTTCCTGCTTTATTCATTGCTAGTACATCTTGAAAATGAACAGCAATGCTTTCAGCCACCTTTGATTCAATAATCTTTTTCCGATTTTCCAAACCAGAGGAATCTTTTCCATCAACAAATACCCTAGCATTTGTATCTATGTCAATTTCATTGTGTGGTAGGAGTGATGACATTCCAATTTTTGTAACTGAAGGTACAACACCGAGTAATGTTTCCACATCACAAACTCCCATTGTCTCAGTATTAAGACGATCAGCCAACTCAACACCTATTTCATAACGCATCGCATCCGACACAATAACAAAAACTCGTTCCCCTTTCCTAACTTTAGAATCAATGAATGAAGAGTAAAAGTCTTGCTGATTTTTTATTCCGGGCAATGACCAGTCCTGTGTCATTTCAGAATCAATCGCTTGCGACCAATGGGAACTCAGCTCACCCATATACCAGTTCGTATATAGATTTTCTACCAACATTTTTAACTTTTTCAATAAATCATGGTTACTTTCTTCATCATAAGCCACATAAAACTTACGGTAATATGTATCCATTAAATGATAGTCATTTACATATGCTTGATACAAATCAATTGCCCGTCCTTGTGGGATACCTTGACGATGTTCTTTATAAAACTCATGAATTTTAACAGTGTAATAAAGTGCCTCATATACGGAAGCAAATTTATCATAGTAATGCTTAGCTCTTCTCAATTTAATGAGTTTTGTGTATTCTTCATAATCCTCAAGCTGTGTAACCAATCCATTAGCTATATAAATGATGATTGCTCGGTCGATATATGGAAAAGTATCCGCCTGTTTAAGTGATTCAACAGGTAGATGATTGATAATGTTCGAAAGTTGAATTTCCTGCTCAGTCATTTTGGCGTATTCATCAAATACCACGTAGTCAGTCTTATGGTGCATCCAATGGTCAATAAACACAACTGCATTTGTTTTATTTCGATTGGATATAAAATCACTAAGTTCATTTAAATTTTCTTCTCCAACCAATTGACTGAATGCCGTTACTGCTAGATGGATGAACAAGGTTTTTAGACTCTTCTTCTCCCGTTCATAACCATAGTGATTAGAAACATAATTCCAGAACACTTCAATATCAAAAAACTTCTTCAGAAGGGAAAGATATTTATTCTCATCGTCATCCAGAGTATCCATTAATACAGCCTTTAAAACTTCTTCAAAATCAGGTGTTCTAACGTTACATAAAACACTCATAATAGAAAGTTCAATGATTTGCTCTGAATAGTTTTCTATATTTAATGCTGAAAACTTTTTAAAACGTTCCTTATTGTTAAAAAATCGTTCATACTTTTTGATTACCGCTCGAAGTGATGGGTCTATATGCAACTCACTTAGGATAAGTGATATTCGATCAGCATAGAACGTTTTGGAATAAAAAACTGTATCTGCTAACCAGTTGTCTTCCATACCCAATTCCATATTTGTATAAATTAAGTAAGAGGACGTAGGATCTTCTTCTTCAAGCAAATATTTCGTCTGAAACTGATTACGTTCAGTAAGTGTATGAACCTTTACTTTATCAACTGTAAGATGTTGAATATCCTCATTGAACTCATCATCCTTGTCCACCCAGAACACTATTTTCCGTTGTTCACCATCTTTTAATGGCTCATTGAATATATGTGATAATGCAGATTCTATTTGATTTATGTCCATTTACTTCACCTACTTTCTATTTACATTATAGTGCAAAGATACACCAGCAAAACATTGATGTATCTCTGTTAGAGTTAATTAAATTTTTGCGACGAGTCCTTTGAATTTTTCATAATTCACCTTAACTCCATCATCTAAATCAATTTCAATTTGCATATCTGCCATATGGTGTAAAAGCTCATCATAAGCTTTCAATTCATCTATTTTCTTTTCAAGGGATTTCAATTCTTTCTTTGCATTACTAATCTCTTTTGCACTTGAATCCCCATCAATGATATTAAGTAAATCTTTCTTTTCCGCATCTAAACGAATCTGATAGTCATGTAAATAATCTGTTCGGATACGGGATAATGTCGTTTTATCATAACGGTGCATATAAATAAGACAATTAAATGCCTTCTCTTTACCAGATGTAAACAACCAGTATATTGGTCGCTTACTATATGTTTTAACATGGTCTTTATAGAAATCATTCAAGAAATAACGACGTAAAGTCTCTTTTGCCGTTTCACCTTTTTTTCTACCAAGTGCATCTGCTACAAAATCCAGATTTTCTGAAAGAGTTTCTTTTCCGAATGAAACCCCAATAAAACCAATAAATCTTGAAACAATATCATCCTCAAAATAAGCACCTGGAAGTATAGGAAGAATATTATCTTTATCTGCCGGAAATGTTTTATAGCGTGAAGAAACAAATTCACCGCCAGCATATATTAGACCTTCTTCATCAATGGAGTACCTCCCAAACGAGCAACCAATTGCATACGAAATAAGGCTCTTAATATCTGAATCTGGTTCAACCATACGAATTGTAATATCTTCATTCTTTACTTCAGGAGTCAATTCATCTTGCAATCCATAAATGTTAATAAAAATTCGGTTTAAATTCTCCTCATTTGATCTAAGTATATCTCTATGTCTCTCTACCAGCTCTTTCCGTTCTTTAAGAGCATCACTCAATTTCACATTATTGCCCTTCCACTTCATTAAAGGATGATATAAATAATCCCAACTTATTTCAGAACTATCCCAATCAGCTTTAGATATTTCAATGTTCTGCTCAACTAAATCATCAATAGAGCTTATTTGGCTTTCTTCAATAATAATAGGTAATTTATTCATATTCCCGGCAGTTAAATTTAATGTTGGGGCGATAACTTCAAATGATTTTAACGCTACCTTAGTGTTTACATAGGCTAATATATACTTTAAATACTTCTCATCTATTAGAAACATAGAATCCCCGGATTGATCAAAGATGAAATCCTCTGGAAGATATCTAAGATAGAAGTCGGAACTCCCTATTCTTTTCCATGTAATCCCCTGTTTGAAATAGTAAGATTCATTCCTAACAACCGATGACTTTTCCGACTTAATACGTTCTCCATTATCTCCCCACAAAACAACATTATTATGATTTCCGTACCATTTTCTACTTTCGCCACCACAGTTGTATTTTTTCCACTTCTTCTCTTTTGAATAAATGCTCGTTTCCTCGAATAATACTTCAAACCAATTTCTCATATAAGCATCGTTGTTTCCCGTTTGCATACCAGTGCAACAATTTGCAATTTTGTTTAAAGTAGTTCCTTTTTCAAAAGCCTCAATAAAACTTTCACTCACCCAATATGCTATTGGAAAACCAGGTATTTTAGAAAACTCTTTTTGATTGGTTGTATATCGAAAAGGTACTACTCTATTTTGAACAGCTTCAATAACCTTGTTTTTCTTTTCATTGGCAGTTCTTTGTTCAATTAACCTTAAATAGGTACCATTGCCCTCAAGAAATTTTATATTTCTTAATACAAATGTAGTCGATTGTACAACTTCTCCACCTATTTCTTCAAATGCCCTCGGACCTAGGTGTAGCATTGTATCTATAAATTTATCGCTAATGATTTTCTCTCTTAGCTTTTCAAAGCTCGATAAAAACATCCATGAATGCTGGTTAATCGCTGAATAAAATCCGTTCTCTGTTAAATAGTGATCAATTTCCATAAATGCAGCAAATAAATCAGATTTGGTATCAGGATAGTTCCTCTTTAAGAAATCGGATAAATCTTTATTCATATTACCTAAGCCCATGTAAGGTGGGTTTAATATCACCACGTCATATTGCTTGCTCATTATTTCAGTTTGTTTGATTAACTTTGGTAGTAATGTTAATATACGCTCTCGTCTTTCTATTTGAAATAAATCTTCTATAGGAGTAGATTTTATTGTTTTTAGTCTTTCACTCAAAAATGCAGTGTCTCGATTTGACACCCTGATTAAAGAACCATATGTTTTTCCATTTACATACTGATTTATAAACTCCTTAACGAAATCAAACTTATCTCCACTTGACTCGCCAACAATATACTCTATATCATCATCTTCCCATCCATTTGTCTCCTGTATTGATGCAAGGTTTAGAATCAGCCCTTCTCGTTCAATACTTCTCAAAAATCTCCTATTGTATTTCATTGCTTTCATTACAACAGAGAAACAAGCCAATTGGTAAGCACGGTCATCTATGTCTAATCCATATAGGTTATTTTCAATAATTAATCTTGGAATTTCCCTTTCCATATATCCACACTTACTGTAAATCTCATAAAAAACATCAAATGCGTAAACAAGTATGTGGCCACTTCCCATTGCTGGGTCAAAACATTTAATTTCTTCCACATTGAGTTCTTTATTCACATACGGGGTGATTTTATACTGAAAATCTTCTTGTTCGTGTTCCAAATAAAATTCCCAATCATTAAGTAAATCCCGATGCTCAGTATGAGCCTCAAGCCAATAACGACCTAGTGAATTTTGCACCATATAGCGAACAATCCAATTAGGAGTAAATAACTGAGTAGCAAATGAGATTTCTTCTGCTTTAAACTTCTTTTTCTCTTTAAAAACTCGATCTTTTTCCTCTGCAATGTAATACTGGTAGAGCCAACCAATAACTTCGATTTCTTTCCAATTATCTTCTGGAATCTCCTCAGTATTAGTCATATAGCGTAAAAACGAATCAGTTGCAAGTAAACCTTCTGGAAATAGTATTTCTGTATAGTCATCAATTGTTTCAAACATGAATGGCATATAACGATTCAAGTCATTACAATGTTTGATAATGAGGTATTTGAACAGTTCCTCTGAGTTATTGTTCATTTTTAAATCATAAATATATTCCTTGTCCAAATCCAAATCTAACGATAGTGCTTCTTTCATCATATCTGGCTCGGTGCTATCAACATTGGTAGAAGAAAGTACCCTTACTTTCGTTGGTAAGTAGTCATTTACCTCCATAAAGCGTAAAGCCGTGAAACGGTTAAACCAAGTATAAGCAACTTCCTCCATTACTCGCTTGAATCCAATTTGACCAATGCGATCAATTAACCTATCTCTTTGAATCTTTTCTTCCTTTGAAAGCTGTCTGCCATCTATAAAGATGGCATCTGAGCTTTCAATGTCTGCTTTTATTATATTATCTTCTGTAATTCCTATCTTCATTGCTCTTGCTTCGACCTTTTTTAACAGCTCTCTTCGTGCATTCGTAGCAAAAGTCTTTAGTGCTGATTTATTCATCCATTTCACCCCGATTACTCAACAAACTCAATTTGTTTATTTTCTTTAATAATCTGCTTTAACTTATTGGATAGAGCATTAATATACTTATCAACATCTTCTTCAGTAGTTAATGTTTTAACATTGACCAGCCTTGTTACCTTTACTGGTTGCTTTTGTATAATCGGCTCAACAGGTGATATAGGAGGTTCAACTACTTCACCACCAGGACGTTTTCTTTGTTCCTCTTCCTTTTTACGTTTCCATTCCGCAATTTCTCGCTCGATATACCCTTCCATTTTTTCTTTAAAGCTCGTGCTTTGGGATACAGTTGCATCAACTTTATAAATATCTGTAAATGTATCTACATTAGCATTAAGATCTTGATAGTAACGATTTACTCTTTCTTTGGTTTCATTCGATACACCATATTGTGATGTCAATAACGATAAGTAATCACTATCATCTTTTAACCTTTTATGAGCATTTTCTCTCTTCTCATTTAGGACATTATTAATTTGTTCATTCATTGCATGAATAAGCTCAGGAATGTCCTTTATCTTTTTGTAAGGTATAGGATCCTGAAGAATGGACTGGAGCTTATTAATTACTCCTTCTACCTCGGCACCTATCAAATAGGATTTGCTTTCATCATATTTTCGTATGGCTGCCAATCCATCATCGAAGATTTTTTTCTGATCAGTGCCAAAGAAACTTTTGACATAGACGATATCCTCTTCCCAATCAAGTAAGTCATCTTCTAATTCCCTCAACTTATTGAAATAAGATACATTGTCTAAGCCACTATGGAACTGCTCAAAGTATTCTAATCCTTTGTCAAGTAAGCTCATACCAGGATACTTTCTGCCTTCATAACGGGCTATGTATCCCTTGATTTCGTCTATTTGTTTTTCAACGAGTTGTCGAATGTCCTTCAATAGTCCATCTTCATCATCAGCCAAATCTGTTTTATTGAACACATCTTTACAAATACTTTTAGCTGTTTTAATTAGTTTTTCATCAACCTTTACCCTCTTCAATACAATGGCTTTGTCTGCTTCCTGTGTCTTTGTAAAAATCGTTACAAGAGTATTTACATTGTCTTCAGGCTCCAAGTATTCTGCATTATAACGAATCCGGATACGTTGTTCTTTTAATAAATGTGCAATCATACCTGCTATATCAAGCATTTTCCAACCATATGGCTTGTCTCCGAAACGATCGAATAGAATCTTAATACGAACCTGCTTTTTCAAGTCGTCTTGTAAGCTGATAAAATCAGACACTTCCCGCTTAGCCAATTCATTTGGATTTACTTTCAAAGTTTCTTCAAATGACAATTGTTCATCGTTTGAAGATAGGATTGAAATTAAGGCTCGTTCATTATCCAAATGTTCCTTTACATAACTAAGTTTTGAGTAAACATTATCGACTAACATTGTAAAGGCAGCATTTATTTTCTCACGAACAGTTGCTCCTTTAATTTCTATTTTATCCCCATTGATAAAGAAGGCACTATCTTTAATTGCATCCTCCAAAAGCTCACGAACCCTTCTTCTACGTTCACGAACTTCCGCTTGTTTATTATTCAAGATATTTTGGATGTTTTCAGGAAGTTGCGTAATATTCGTTTTCTTACGGAATTCCTCAATACGCAATGCTTCTCCGATTTCCTCGATATAAGCCTCATTACCACCTAGTTTAATGATCATTTCCCCGTTACCCGAAGTCATCATCATTAATTCTTGTTCGGATTTCTGGTAATGATCCGATAATGGCGAAAGAATTTGCATACCTATATTCGATGTCTGATTTCCATAGTTTTTCTCATCCATTTTCTGATTGTAGGTAAATGAGTATTCACTGTTGTAACGGAAACGCTTTTCATCATACAGGTCTTGGAAAATATAGTTTGCTAACTCCCGCTTAACGATGTCTTCATCAATATTTAGGGATTTGATTTCCCTATTGATGTCTTGTTCGTCATCTGTTAGAAAGATAAAATTATCGCCATTTTTCTGTACCAACGTTTGGGAAATTAGCTTACGTAAAGAAACTTTAATCTTCTCTTTAAGCTGTAACTTATCTTCATCAATATGAGTAACCATTAGCGTAGCGATATTATCGAGATTAGCTGGCAGTTCTTTTACATATTTAATCATGAATAGAACCTTTAATAGATCAATGTTAAAATCGTCATCTTTTAGGGCTGGATTTTCATAGGCACCTTCGATAACTCTTGAAATGGATGGATTCAAAAATTCCTTTATCGTGTCATAAAAGGCATAGAAAGGTATAAGTGTACCTTCTTCAGCATTCTTATATTGAAGACCAGCTTCTTTAAATGCTGATAACATGGAGCGTTCCCCTTCAGATAAATGCTTACCAGAAGAGCCATGTTTCCTTACTTGCTCAAAAACGTTTTGTAACAACTTAAATTGATAAGGCATAAAAGGATACACATCTGCGAATTCCTGTTCATTATCAAACCCACGTAAATCCGCTGTGCTTTCTCTGAAACTAATCAGATTCTTTAAAATAGCACTTTTTTCAGGATAAAGAACCTTCAATTTGTCATTAGCAAAGTCCTTTTTCAAAAGGATACGCTTTTTAATAACTTCATCAACCGAGATGGATGATAGAGAGAGTCTTGTATCGAATCGCCCTTGGATACGGGAGAAGTCATCACCTTTGACTTTAATTATGCTATCAATACTCTCTTGAGAAGTAACCATAATCCAAACCTTACCCTTACAGTGGGTTCCAAGGTCTTCAGCCACTGTCTGCAAATTCAACATCAAACTACGGTTATCACCGATGTATTGGCCGATCTCATCCACGAGGAAGATAAGGTGGAAGTTTTTCCCCTTACTATTGATGTACTCATTTACGTCTTTCGCAAACTTTTCAATACTGATTTCGAAATTATTTACACCGTTCTCAAACCAATTTCGAGCAGACTCTTCCGTCATATCAGTTACTTTCGTTAAAGCACCAATGACAAAATCCGCATCAAAGTAAAAACTATTAAGACGTTCTTCCCATGCTTCACCTGCTAATGACTTAAATTCTGCTTTAAACGCCTCATAGACTCCCTGTTTATCCAGGTACTTCTCCATTTCTGCCACACCAGGTATATCTCCGTAATAGCCACGATGCTCATAAAATACCTTCATGAAGACACGTAGAATTGCATCTTCTTTTGATTTGTTATCGAGTGAACCTTTTGAATCTATGTTGAACAGAATGACTTCTGTTTCCGCATCAGCCGTTCTTTGCATATTCGCATATACAATAGGGTCTTGTACTTTTTCTTGAAAGAAATCTATTGCTTGTTTACCTTTTACCTTCTTATTTTCAAGTAAGTAAGCAAGGATCTTTAGAAAGTGTGATTTACCAGAACCAAAGAATCCAGAAATCCAAACACCCATCTTATCTGTTACACCATTTATTCCTTTTTGATAATTCTCATAAAACTTAGAAAGATGTTTTTGCAACTCACGGGTAACGACATACTCGTCCAATTCTTGATAAATATTATCTTCATCTTGTTGAGCTACTTTAATGACTCCACGAATATCACGTTCAATGTCTTTTTGAAACATATCTTTAATAATCATCTAAATTCCTCCTGATTCGTTAATCGACTAATCGGAATGCTCGGTAATAGTTATCATCCTTAAACTTTCCAAACAATTTTAATGACTGACCATCATATTTACCTGGAAAAAACATGATTACAGGTATATTATCCAAAACTTCTTGCAAATTATTTAAGATATTGTGAGACCGAACAAATGGGTAAACCTTCCCTATTCCTGTGATAAAAACCACATTATAGTCATCCACTTGTTCCTTAATTTTATTTAGAAACACCTCAGGCTTAGCAAATGTTGTCATCGCTTTAAACAATGCTTCTCTGCCTTGACGTTCTTCCATTAAAAAAATGCGATCAAAAATTCTTTTTTCCTTTGTAATATCAATGAGCATCTTGTACAAATCAAACTCGATTACTCTTCGATTTGATCCTTCATAGTTCAATTGTCTTTTGATCCGTTTAACGTAATCTCTGATATAAAGCTCCTGATTCGGTTCGTAGTCAAACACATAAAAACTAATTTCGTTGCCCAAACCACGACCTTCGATAAATTTATCTTCTTTAATTTTATCAATAATTTTATCAGCCCTAGCTTTCAAGTTACTCATTCTGTCACCTCCTACTCACCCATAGCATGTACATAACGAGAATCGCCTATTTGAGTAAGATAATTTTTTATCGGTTCATCAATAATTAGCTTATTGAGTTCTTTACTCTTCCTGTTTCTTAAAATACCGCCTTCATACAATACTTGGAGGTAGGCACGTTTTAACTTTTCAACATTAATATCACTCCAACTAGCTACCTTCTCACTTTGCTCTGCTTTAGAAGAAAAGAAGAGATTAATGTCCTTCTTCTCTATGAGGTAATCATTATTATGTAGCTTTTCCCCTATTACCTCATCCATGAACTCGAAGAACAGTAAATCAGTCTTCATAATGGCATATAGATTAAGAGTTTTCCCAGTTTCAATAGACCCTTCCAACAATAAAGCAGCAAGCGTTTCATCAATAACTTCTGCCCTTTTCATAACGGATGGTAGTGCTCTATTGATTCTTCCTTGGTTATTAAATTGAAACAGATTTTCTTCTTTTACTTTTTTTCTTATTTCATCTTTGGCTAAGCCCTGTTGTTTCAACTTTACAACCTGTTTTAACTCAAAAAGTAAAAAGGACGCCCCATTCAAGATTGAAGAATATTCCAAATCCATTGTCATGTAATCAAACCTTTCGGACAAGACTTATTTCCTACTTAATATCCAATACTTTTCCTACCACAGCCAAGCGTCTTTTCCCACATTGCTGCTGGACTACTTTTGTAAACTGATTGTCCTTAATTAATTTTTCCCGATTATTTTCATATAAGTTCTTAATTCCATCTATTAGCTCATTTTCTTTTATCTCTTCCCGCCAATAGGAATCAATTATCTTGTTTAAATCAACAGCTAAATCTCTCTGCGTACGGTAGAACAACTTCAATTCCACAGATTTCACCTCTAAGATAAATCTTACTTAATTCTTATTTTAGTCTTATTCTATTTGGAACTCAACGAAAAAGTAGGCTTGTTTCACTATTTAAATTTTAACATGTTCCCTTCAACTAATAGGGAAAATATCCTTTTCGTTAGTACTAAACAGTAGATCATTAAAACCTGAATGAGCTAAGACAGAAAAGCGCCCACAGTTACAACAATTAATAGCCGATGTAAGAGCTAAGAAATTAGACTTGATACTGGCTAAAGAACTTTCATATTGGCACGTAATGGTCGCCTATCCTATGAGATTCGTGATCTTGTTTAACAAAGCAAGATCCATATCATTACCTTAGATAATGCCATAAACACATTAGAAGGTAATAAGCAAATGTTTGGTATTTATACCTGGATGTATGAACAGGAATCACAAAGTAAAAGTGAGCGAGTCGGAGCAACCTTAAGGAGCAGTGCACAAAAGGGATTATTCAAAGATCCAATCCACCTTATGGTTACATTTAGAAAGGAAACTTCGGATAAGCTCTGATGAAACACAAACATCGTTAGATATCTTTAGGGACTATCTTTCAGATAAGGACTTTATCACATTTCAAGGGAATTATATGAAGAAGGATTCTCTACACCTGGACAAGTAGCAGTAGCTGGAAAGAAAAACGCTAGTGATAAGTGGCATGGCTCTTCCATTAGGAAAATTCTTAAAAATTCACATTATACCGGAGGTTTAGTTCAAGGACGGACCACGACTAGTAGTTTTACAAATAAAAATCGAAATGAGTTTACTTAGAAATGCTTATTATTGTCCCCAATCCACATGATGCAATTATATTGAAAAACGATTTTTAAACCGTTCAGCAATTGATGAAGAGTAAAAAAAACACATCCTCAGGCAGAAATACCTCTGTTTACCAATACATCCTACTGTGAATATTGTGGACGTAGAATGCACTATAAATAGAACAGTAGGTGCCTATATATGCGGAAACTACAATAAACATGGTGTAAAGGCATGTGGGATCATTTAATTAGAGAAGCTGACTTAAAATTATCCATTCTCAATGACTTAAAATATCTAGCATCGATTTGGACAATCAGGAAATTTTGCATATCCTTGAAAACAATCTAATCAACAGAAAAAGAAGTCAGAAAAGCAAATTAGAAAATTTGAGAAGGAATTAAATCGCTCAAACAAAAGAAAAAGAAATCACTTAGTTTGTTTATTGACGAAAAAATATCCGAAGCAGATTATGATGGAGTGTCAACGATATCAATGACCAGACGGACATTATCTATTCTAAAACCGAGCAATTGAAGTCTTCTCTTAAAACCAATATCAATGAAATTAAACAGAAGTTTGGTGCTTTTATGGAATTTCAATAATTAACTCAAGAAATACTTCATCGCTTTCTTGAGTTAATTGAAATAAAAGCAGATGAAGTCCGAGAATTTTTTATCGATTCTCGACCCCATCTGCTTCTTATTTAATTAATTTTAGCACAGCCACACACTCCACATGATTCGTATGCGGAAACATATCCACTGGCTGCACTTCGCGCGTCGCATAACCGCCATCCTCAAGCACCCGCAGGTCTCTCGCAAGCGTGCCAGGATTACAGGACACATACACTACCCGCTTCGGCTTCATCTCCACAATTGTCCGCAGGAGGGCTTCGTCGCAGCCTTTTCTTGGCGGGTCGACGACTAGCGTGTCGGCCGTGATGCCTTCTTTATACCACTTTGGAATCACGGTTTCCGCTTCCCCGACCGCGAACTCTGCGTTTGTGATGCCGTTTAATTCAGCGTTGCGTTTGGCATCTTCAATCGCTTCCGGTACAATTTCAACGCCGTACACTTTTTTCGCTTGCTTCGCCAGAAATAGAGAAATCGTTCCGATGCCGCAGTAGGCGTCGATGACGGTTTCTTCTCCTTTCAGTTCCGCGTACTCAAGCGCTTTGTCGTAGAGCACCTTTGTTTGCTCCGGGTTCACCTGATAGAACGATCTGGCGGAGATGGCGAATTTGACGTCTCCGATGAGGTCGTAGATGTATTCTTCGCCCCAGATGACGTTTGTTTCGTTGCCAAAAATGACGTTTGTTTTGTTTGGGTTGATGTTTTGCACGATGGATTTGACGTGCGGGAATTGCGCTGTGATGTCTTCGATGATCTTCGCTTTGTGCGGAAAATCGTTCGTTCTTGTGATGAAGACGATCATCATTTCGCCCGTAACAACGCCGTATCTGACCATGATGTGGCGGAGCCAGCCTTTGTGGCGTTCTTCGTTGTAGGCTTTGACACCGTAGTTTGCGCAAATGTCTTTGACAGCTTGAACGGCTTCGTCGTTTTTGGATTGCTGGATCAGGCAGGCGCTCATGTCGATGATGTCATGGCTTCTTTGCTGATAAAATCCGGCGACGAGTCCGCCTTCTCGCTCTCCTACCGGCACCTGTGCTTTGTTTCTGTAGTTCCACGGGTCTTCCATGCCGAGTGTCGGGTGCACGGTGACGTTGGACAGGTCCAGCTTGCCGATCCGTTCTAAGACGTCTTTGACTTGTTTCTGTTTAAACAAGAGCTGGCCTTCGTAGGTCATGTGCTGAAGCTGGCAGCCTCCGCATTGTTTGTAAATCGGGCATGGGGCATCCGTTCTATGCGGGCTTTCTTCCTTCAGCTCAATCAGACGGCCGAAGGCGAACCCTTTTTTGACGCGTGTCACTTTGATTTGGGCTTTTTCCTCGGGCAGGGCATTCGGCACAAAGATCGGGAATCCTTGAACCTTTGCGACGCCCGCTCCTTCGTGCGTCAAATCCTCAAATGTCACATCGTAGTATTCATTTTTTTCTACTGGGGGTTTCATTTTCATGTATGTTCACCTCTTGTTTTAAGCGAAAGAAAAACTTGGCCTATTCAAGCCAAGTTTCAGCGTGTAGGCAAACCTTCGCATTCGTTGTCAGTCCTGTGCTTCGGTGCTCACGAATTCAACATTCGCTGTGCTCCGATGCTCGCCCTTCCTAGACTTCAAAGGTTTTCAATCACGCTGAAAAGATGACAAAATCCTAAAACGAAAACTGTTTTAGGATTTTGTCAACATTCTGAGCTTGGCTTACAAAGCCAAGTTTTTAGTCATCCAGCTGTTCCGCTTTCTCCTTCGGCATGACGACGTGAATGTGCCGATACAGATTCACGAATTCGCCCGGCAGCATGCCGCCGTACTCGCCGTCCAGGTTCAGCTGCATCTTTTCTGATACATTGACTTTCACGCGGTTCGCTTTTGTATAAATAATGTGCTGGTCGTTGATGTGTTCACCGCGAAGTGCCATCGTGGCGACCCTGATAAATTCAGCAAGGTTTGCTTTCTTTAGTATCATCAAATCAAACATGCCGTCATTCAGGCTGGAATCCGGCGCGAGTTTTTCGAACCCGCCGACGGAGTTTGTCAGCGTGACCAAAAACAGCATGATTTCACCTTGAAACAGCTTGCCGTCATATTCAATCTCGACTTCTGTCGGACGAAGTGAAGGCAGCATTTCCATTCCTTTTAAATAATAAGCAAGCTGGCCGAGCATTGTTTTGAGTTTGCTTGGCACGTCGTACGTCAGCTCTGTCAGACGGCCTCCTCCGGCGATATTGATAAAATACTGGCCGTTGACCTGTCCGATATCAATCGGGCGGGCGACGCCGTTAATGACCGTATCTGCCGCTTTTAAAATATCCTCTCGCGGAATGCCGAGCGCTCTGGCGAAGTCGTTTGTTGTGCCGACTGGAATGACACCGAGTGTCGGACGGTTGTCTAAAGGCGCAAGCCCGTTGACGACCTCATTAATCGTTCCGTCTCCGCCTGCCGCAATGATCAGGTCAAACTCACGCAATGCCGCTTCCTTGGCAGCGTGTGTAGCGTCTCCTGCGCATGTCGTCGCATGGGTGGAGGTTTCATAGCCGGCTTGTTCAAATTTTTGCAGGACCTGGGCAAGATGCTTTTTAAAGATCTCCCGTCCTGAAGTCGGATTGTATATTATGCGTGCACGTTTCATTATCTCATCATCCTACTTAAGAGTATCCGATCCATTTTTACACTAACAACCTTTAATTATACTATGAGTTAAAAAAATCGCAACAAAATGTACATAATCTTACAGGTGAAAACGCACAAAAGCTCAAAACTGATTCTTGTTTTGAGCTTTTGTCATCCTTAACATTCTTTCAGCTTGATTGAAAACCCTTGTAGTCTAGGAAGGGGGAGCATTGGAGCGGAGTGAATGTAGAATTCGTGAGCACCGACGCGCAGACCTGACAACGAATGCGAGGGTTTTTCAACAAGCTGAAAGCCTCAGCAGAGCTGAGGCTTTTAGTTTTTTTACTCTTCTTCCGTTCCCGGTTTTTTCTTGCGGAACTTCGCCAATACTTCATATACGATTGGCACGATCAAGAGCGTCAGAAGCGTTGAACTGATCAAACCGCCGATAACCGTGACGCCGAGTCCTTTTGAAATGACCTGGCTTCCGCCTTCGAAGCCGAGGGCTAATGGAATCAAGGCGCCGATTGTCGCAATGGCTGTCATCAGGATCGGACGGAGTCGTGTAGAGCCGGCTTCCAGGAGCGCTTCTCTCGTAGACAGGCCTTCCGCTTCCTTATGAATCACGCGGTCAATTAAGACAATGGCATTCGTGACAACGATACCGATCAACATGAGCATACCGATCATGGCATTCAGACTGATCGTTTCACCTGATACGTAAAGTCCAACCAGGGCACCAATGACTGTGAACGGCAATGAGAACAGAATCGCAAATGGCGCTAGTGCTCCGCCGAAGGTAATCACGAGCACAAGGTAAACGATCGCTATTGCTGCCAGCATCGCTAAACCGAGCTTCGTGAAGGAATCAGCGATATCCGCTGATACGCCGCCTGTGTCAATCGATACGTTATCAGGATGGTCAAGCTTATCAATTTTCTTCTGGATAGCAGCTGATACGGCTGTGACGTTGTCAGAGGTAACCTCACCTGTGACATCTGCATAGACTTTTCCGTCACGTTTTGACACGGTATCTGATGTTGATCCTTCCTTCACTTTTGCCACATCGCCGATTTTGACTTCCTGGCCAGTCGCGGAAGTGATCTTTTTATTCTCTAAATCTTTCACACTCTTATACTCGTCTTTTTCTGTCTTAATGTTCACATCAAGCTCTTTGCCGTCTTTTTTCACTGTTGTGAGCGGTTCTTGTGATGTTTGTGACATTAAGGCCTGAGAAATTTGAGACGCAGTTAAACCGAGTTTGCTTAGTTTTTCTTGGTCAGCGACAAATGTGTACTCATCATATGTGCTGGAAAGGCCTGAGTTTACGTTTTTCAGATCCTTTTCATCTTTCATGATTTTTTCAATGTCTTTGACCGTGTCTTTAATATCGTTTTCAGAATCGCCATACACATAGTATGTTAATTCGTTGTTATTGCCTGAAGAGCTGAAGTCCTGTGACTTCCATTCTCCGCGGTCAGATTGCTTTTGGATTTCCTTCAGAACGTTATCTTTTTCTTTATCAAAGTCAGGTGTGTCGCTTTCATATTTGATATAGAATAACGCACCGTTAGAATCTCCTCCGGCAAGCGGGCTGCCAGAGCCTAATGAATACTGAACCGTATCGACATGCTTGCGGTCAAGCAGGATTTTTTCCGCTTTTTCAGCTTCATTTTCGGCTTCTTTTTTCGTTTCACCCGGTTCTGGGCTGTATGTGAGCTGCATCGTTTTTTCTTCCTCGGACGGCAGGTAGCTGGCACCGATTAGCGGTACAAGGAACAAGCTTCCAAGGAGCATCAGAACAGCGATGATAGACGTGATCCATTTGTGGCTCAGCGCCCAGTTCAATACTTTTTTATAGATGTTTGCAAGTCTGCCAGGTTTCTGTTCTTTCGCTTTAATCGGCGCGCCCGTTAATGATTTTTTGAACAGGCTGTGTGCGAGCATCGGCACAAGCGTGATTGAAATCACCAGGGATGCGGCAAGCGCAAAAACAATCGTTAAAGCAAACGGAATAAACAACTCACCGATTTGTCCGCCTACAAGTGCGAGCGGCAGGAATACCGCAATTGTCACAATCGTTGATGACATGATCGGTTTAAACATTTCCTTCGTCGCTTCACGAACCAATGCTTTTCCGCGGAGCGGCTCATCTTTGAGTCTCATTCGGCGATAAATGTTCTCGATCACAACGATGGAGTCATCGACGACACGTCCAATAGCAACGGTCATTGCGCCGAGCGTCATAATATTCAATGTGATATCAAGCTGCTGCAGCACAAGGAGTGCGATCAGCAATGATAATGGAATTGAAACAACAGAAATTAATGTTGATTTGATATCTCTTAGGAATAAGAGAATAATCACAATCGCAAAAATAGCACCGAAGATGGCTTTGCTTAACATCGTGTCAACTGACTGTGTGATCGGCTCCGCCATGTCGAGAGTTGCGCTGTAATTGAAGCCTTTATGGTCTTCTTTGAACTTCTTCAGCTCAGCTTTGACATTGTCGGCAACCTCTACCGTATTCGCATCATTTGCTTTGACGATGTTGATGCCGATGCTGTCTTTGCCATTTGTGCGTGAAACGGATTCAGCTTTTTTCACATCTTTAATTGTAGCAATGTCAGAAAGCTTGACCGTCGGCACTGCTGTGCTTGCGCTTTGCTGCGCCTGTGCTGCCGCTTGTGCGCTTTGGGCTGCCTGTGCACTCTGCGCCGCCGCTTGAGATGCTGCGCTGCTGCCTGCACTTGAAGCTGATGCCGTCGGGATTCTCATATTCTTCAAATCTTTAATTGTTTCAATATCGCCGCTGACGACGACAGATTTTTCTTCATTTCCGAATGTGTACAATCCAAGCGGAGTTGTCACATCTGAACCTTGAATCACTTTCTTCACAGTATCTTCATCAAGGCCGTATTCCTTCAGTTTGTCTTCTTTGAAAGAGAATTCAACCTCTTCCACCTGCTGGCCCGATACTTGGACGGACGCAACGCCTTCTATGCCTTCAAGCTTAGAAACAAGGCTGTCCTCCACTTGTTTCGTCAGCTCTTGCAGGTTATCTTTATCACTGGACACGCTCAGCGTCAGAATCGGGAATGAGTTCAAGCTGTAGCGTGAAATCTCCGGATCCTTCGCGTCATCAGGCAGGTTGACGTTTTCTAACGCTTCAGCTGCTTCTGTTTTCGCTTTGTCCATATCTTTCTCATAATCATATTCAATCATGACCGACGATGCGTTTTCATAGGACGTCGACGTCACAACGCTGACACCGTCCAAGTTCTGCACGGCTTGTTCAACCGGTTTGGTCACTTCATCAGCCACTTGGCTTGGTGTCGCACCCGGATATGTCGTGCTGATCGTCAAGTAAGGCATGTTCACGTCAGGAATAGACTCTTGCTTCATATTCATACCCGCATACAAGCCGGCTGCCGTTACAATAATCGTCATCAGCCATACGGCGAATTTGTTTTTCAGAACGAAATTAATAACGTGATTCATCATATCCTCCATTACATTTTTTATTGACTGACTGGTCATTCTATATAATACTAAACGTTATAACGCAACAACGTCAACTCATATACCAGAAAATTTTACTAAATTTTTCAAGGATTAAGGGGAAGCACGTCATGAATGAAAAAAAAGAGAGAATCATAAAAACCAGCATTCGTTTATTTGCGAAAAAAGGATTCGCAGCTACGACGATCCAAGAAATCGCCAGTGAATGCGGCATTTCGAAGGGCGCTTTTTATTTGCACTTCAAATCGAAAGAAGCGCTGCTGTTATCTGCCTGTGAATATTATATCGGTATGTCTATGAACAAAATGAAAAATATAGAAGAAGATCTCGCCGGAAAGCCGCCTAAGGAAGTGTTAAAAAAGCAAATTGGCGCTCAATTTGAGGATTTTCGTGATCATAAAGACTTTATCGTTCTTTTGCTTACCGAAAATATCATTCCGGAAAATCAAGAAATCAAGCAATACTTTTACAAAGTAACCATGGAGACGGATAAGCTGTACCGGAACGCCTTGCTGGTATCCTATGGCGAAGGAATCGAGCGGTATGTCGCAGATCTGTCCATCATGGCAAGAGGCATTGTGCATTCCTATATGAACGTGATGGTATTTAACGGTGAGCTTAATATCGATGCAGAAGAAATCTCAGCCTTTATTATTGAGAGACTGGATGATCTTGTACAGGGGCTGAGCCGTTCTGCACTCAATCCGATTGTATCAAAAGACATTTTCAACCCGATGCCTGCGGGAAAAGACCAGCTGCTTGAGGACATTCAGAAAGTGAAAGAAAACAGCACGCTGCCCGAGGATATCACCGTGTCACTTGAAGTTATCGAGGAAGAATTGACTCAGGATAAACCGCGCAAACCGATTATTAAAGGCATGCTGTCCAATTTGACCGGAACCAACGACAAAGAAGTTGAAAGGCTTCGGGCCCTCATCTCTGTCTTTATCTCGATTTGACCATAAAAAAAGCAGCCTCTAAGGGCTGCTTTTTTATTAGCGTTTTTTAATTTCTTCAAGCAGAATTTTATTGACCATCGGCGGGTTGGCTTGTCCTTTGGACGCTTTCATAATCTGTCCGACTAGGAAGCCGATCGCGCGGTCTTTTCCATTTTTAAAGTCTTCGATTGATTGAGGATTGTTGTCAAGCGCCTCAGTGACAAGCTTCAGAAGCACGCCTTCGTCAGAAATCTGAACAAGGCCTTTCTCTTTCACAATCTTCTCAGCGTCGCCGCCTTTTTCAATCAATTCTTTAAACACTTTCTTCGCGATCTTAGAAGAAATGGTTCCTTTTTCAATCAATTTGATCATGCCGGCAAGGCCTTCAGGTGTCAGGGCAACATCGGCAAGCTCTTTTTGCTCAGCGTTTAGGTAAGCTGACACTTCACCCATCAGCCAGTTAGACGCTTGTTTGGCTTCAGCGCCTTTTTGAACGGTTTCTTCGAAGAAATCAGCCATTTCTTTTGTCAGCGTCAGAACCATCGCGTCATATGCAGGCAAGCCAAGCTCTTCGATATAACGCTTGCGGCGCTCATCCGGAAGCTCAGGAATGCTTGCTTTTACGCGTTCCTTCCATTCATCATCAATGTAGAGCTCGACTAGATCCGGCTCTGGGAAGTAACGGTAGTCGTCAGATCCCTCTTTGACACGCATAAGAATGGTTTTCTTCGTTGCTTCATCATAACGGCGAGTTTCCTGCTGGATGACGCCGCCGGAAAGAAGAACCTGCTCCTGGCGTTTTTCTTCATGCTCAAGGCCTTTTTGAACAAACGCAAAGGAGTTCAAGTTTTTCAATTCCGTTTTTGTGCCAAATTCCTCTTGGCCGATCGGACGAAGAGAGATATTGGCGTCACAGCGAAGTGAGCCTTCTTCCATTTTACAGTCGGAAACGCCTGTATATTGGATGATGGATTTCAGCTTTTCAAGATACGCGTACGCTTCTTCCGGCGTGCGGATGTCCGGCTCTGATACGATCTCAACAAGCGGCGTTCCTTGGCGGTTGAAGTCAACAAGAGAATAGCCGTCGCCCGTATGCGTCAGTTTTCCGGCATCCTCTTCAAGATGAAGGCGCGTGATGCCGATGCGTTTTGTTTTGCCGCCGACTTCAATTTCGATCCAGCCGTTTTCGCCGATTGGCTTATCAAATTGAGAAATCTGATACGCTTTCGGGTTGTCAGGATAGAAATAGTTTTTGCGGTCAAACTTCGTATCCGTTGCGATCTCACAGTTGAGCGCCATAGCGGCTTTCATTGCGAATTCAACGGCTTCTTTGTTCAGAACAGGCAGGACGCCCGGATATCCGAGGTCAATAACGCTTGTCTGCGTATTCGCCTCCGCGCCGAATGGCGTTGGAGAGCTTGAGAAAATTTTTGATTTTGTTTTTAACTCAACGTGGACTTCAAGTCCGATTACCGTTTCAAAGTTCAATTCTTTTCACCCCTTACAGTTCAGGTTTTGCTTTATGATGGTCTGTCGCTTGTTCAAATGCATGAGCAACGCGGTATACAGTGCTTTCATCAAAGTGTTTTCCGATGATTTGCAGGCCGAGCGGAAGTCCGTCTGCTAAACCGCATGGCACGCTGATTCCCGGTACGCCGGCAAGGTTGACCGGAATCGTTAAGATATCGTTTGCGTACATTGTGAGCGGATCCTTCGTGTTTTCACCGATTTTAAACGCAGGTGTCGGTGTAGTCGGTCCAACAATAACATCATATTTTTCAAATACGTCCTCGAAATCCTTCTTAATCAACGTACGCACTTTTTGCGCTTTTTTGTAGTACGCATCGTAGTAGCCTGAGCTTAAAGCAAACGTTCCGAGCATGATGCGGCGTTTGACTTCATTTCCGAAACCTTCAGCGCGCGTTTGCTTGTAAAGGTCGATCAGGTTATCAGCATTGTCTGTGCGGTAGCCGTAGCGGATGCCGTCAAAGCGTGCAAGGTTCGCTGACGCTTCAGAAGATGACAGCAGGTAATATGTCGCAAGCGCGTATTTACTGTGCGGAAGAGACACTTCTTCCCATGTAGCGCCGAGGCCTTCAAGAACTTTCAGCGCTGCCAGGACAGATTCTCTCGCTTCTTTGCCGACACCTTCACCAAGGTATTCTTTCGGAACGGCGATTTTCAGTCCTTTGATGTCGCCAGTTAATGAAGAAAGAAAATCAGGCACGTCCACATTTGCACTCGTGGAGTCCATTTTGTCTACGCCGGAAATCGCTTGAAGTAAAAACGCGTTATCCTCAACCGTACGTGTAATCGGCCCGATTTGGTCTAATGAAGACGCAAATGCGACCAGGCCGTAACGAGATACACGTCCGTATGTAGGTTTTAATCCGACAACGCCGCAGAAAGATGCCGGCTGACGGATGGAGCCGCCTGTGTCAGATCCAAGAGAAAACGGAACTTCTCCCGCAGCAACCGCAGCTGCAGATCCGCCGCTTGAACCGCCGGGAACTGTATCCAGGTTCCAAGGGTTTTTCGTCAGCTTGTAAGCTGAGTTTTCTGTAGATGACCCCATGGCGAATTCGTCCATGTTCAGTTTTCCGATTGTGACCGCTTCAGCGTCTTGAAGGCGCTGAACGACAGTAGCATCGTAAATCGGATCAAAGTTTTCGAGAATTTTGCTGGAGCATGTTGTACGCAGCCCTTTTGTTACGATATTATCTTTTACGCCGATCGGCATACCGAAAAGAAGACCGTGCTCAGAACGGCCGTCAACCGCCTCATCAAGCTCCTTCGCGTATGCGCGCGCTCTTTCTTCATCTAATGCCAAAAAGGCTTGTACCTTATCATCAACCGCTTGGATGCGTTTATAAGATTCGTCAACCAGATCAGAAATCTTAATCTCTTTTTTATGTATGAGCTGTTTTAATTCTGTGATTTTATGATCAAATAATGACATTCTTGTGTCCCTCCTTTAGTCCAGAATTGATGGCACACGAATATAGCCGTCTTTATGGTCAGGCGCATTTTTCATGACATCCTCAACCGGAAGACCTTTACCCGCTTCATCTTCTCTCATGACATTTTTCATTTTCAGCACGTGAGTTGTAGGCTCCACATTGTCTGTGTTAACCTCATTAAGCTCCTCGGCAAATGAAATGATACTGTCGAGCTGTTCAGTGAACATTTTTGCTTCTTCTTCAGTAATCGCAAGTCTTGCAAGGTGCGCAACGTGCTTTACTTCTTCTATTGAAATTCGTGACATATGATCCACCTCCACATATTTCTCCGTTAAGTCATATAATACTGATCATATCAAAAACAAGCCCTTTAAAGCAACAAAACGCCTTGAGACAGGCCTGTGTTTTCGAAACAATACCCTATATATTTTATACTAAAATGAGGAGAAGGAGAAACGAAATATTTTTCTGAATATTTTTACTTTAATTATTTCTTGAAAGCGTTTTATTCTTTATTCCCTTCTAGGTTTGCAACGGTTTTCCCCGCTCATGATCAAGGTTTCATCGCTTGAATGGCCGGGAATACTTTGTTAGGTTAAGTTACCAAGTGCACCCGCAAAGGAATTTCTTTTGTTTTGCACTTACGCCAGGCTGCTTAACTGGCACCATCAATTTGAGAGGTGATGCAACATTATTAGAAATGAAGAGAGGGTAAAACGTGAGTATTGAAATTATTATATCTTTAGGAATTTACTTTATTGCCATGCTGTTAATCGGCTGGTATGCATTCAAGAAAACCACTGACATCAATGATTACATGCTTGGAGGAAGAGGCCTCGGACCATTCGTTACTGCTTTGTCTGCCGGTGCGGCCGATATGAGCGGATGGATGCTGATGGGTGTTCCCGGCGCGATGTTTGCGACAGGGCTGTCCACCTTATGGCTTGCTTTAGGTCTTACAATCGGGGCGTACTCAAATTACTTGCTGCTGGCTCCAAGGCTGCGTGCTTATACAGAAGCGGCGGATGATGCGATTACAATTCCTGATTTCTTTGATAAACGATTCCAGCATTCTTCATCACTGCTGAAAATCGTATCTGCATTGATCATCATGATCTTTTTCACATTATATACCTCTTCCGGTATGGTATCTGGCGGACGGCTGTTTGAATCTGCTTTTGGTGCGGATTACAAATTAGGCCTGTTTCTGACCACCGCAGTTGTCGTGTTATACACACTGTTTGGCGGTTTCCTTGCTGTCAGTCTGACTGACTTCGTGCAGGGTGCGATCATGTTTGCAGCACTAGTGCTTGTGCCGATCGTTGCTTTTACCCATGTGGGCGGCGTTGCTCCGACTTTCCATGAAATCGACGCTGTTAATCCACATTTATTGGATATTTTTAAAGGCGCGAGCGTCATTAGCATTATTTCCTATTTAGCCTGGGGGTTGGGCTACTACGGCCAGCCTCATATCATCGTCCGATTTATGGCCATTAAAGACATTAAAGATTTAAAACCTGCACGCCGAATCGGTATGAGCTGGATGATCATTACAGTTCTAGGTTCCGTGCTGACGGGTTTAATCGGTGTTGCATACGCCCATAAATTCGGAGTTGCTGTAAAAGATCCGGAGATGATTTTCATTATCTTCTCTAAAATTTTGTTCCACCCATTAATTACAGGGTTCTTATTGTCAGCTATTTTGGCTGCCATCATGAGTTCGATTTCCTCACAGCTCTTAGTCACAGCAAGTGCTGTAACAGAGGATTTATACCGGTCATTTTTCAGACGAAAAGCTTCTGATAAAGAATTGGTCATGATCGGGCGATTGTCCGTCTTAGTCATTGCCGTTATCGCGGTACTCTTGTCATTGAATCCGAACAGCACCATTCTTGATTTGGTCGGATACGCTTGGGCCGGCTTCGGTTCAGCTTTCGGACCTGCGATTCTGCTCAGTCTGTATTGGAAACGAATGAACGAATGGGGCGCGCTTGCTGCCATGATTGTCGGGGCTGCGACCGTGTTGATCTGGATTACAACCGGCCTGGCAAAATCAACCGGTGTGTACGAAATCATCCCTGGGTTTATTCTCAGTATGATTGCCGGCATCATTGTCAGCATGATCACAAAACGTCCTGCAAAAGCCTCTTACCGATTATTCGGTGTCATGGAAAAGCTGTTAAAACGCAAAAAGTAAGCAATAAGCCATCAAGCGCAGCTTGGTGGCTTTTGTGCTCTTGTTTTGCTATAAATACTGTGAGAAAATCATATTTATTTAAAAACACCATAGAGAAGGGGGAAGTTGCTGTTGAGCTGGTATATTGATCCTGATATTTTATTGAAATTGGGCATTGCCACATTGATTGGCATGGTCATCGGGCTTGAACGCGAATTAAAAAATAAGCCGCTCGGATTAAAAACCTGTATTGTCATCGCAGTCAGCTCATGCATGCTGACGATCGTCAGTATTAATGCGGCATATCATTTCCCTAAATACTACCGCATCATGATGGATCCGCTTCGTCTGCCGGCACAAATCATCTCCGGCGTCGGGTTTATCGGCGCCGGTGTCATCCTGCGAAAAAGCAATGATGTCATTTCCGGCCTGACGACATCGGCCATGATCTGGGGGGCAGCGGGGCTCGGGCTTGCTACGGGAGCCGGTTTTTATAAAGAAGCGTTTGCCAGTCTTCTGTTCATCCTGATCAGCGTGGAATTTCTCCCATGGGTGGTCAGAAAAATCGGCCCCGACCGCCTGCAGGAAAAAGACATCCGCATCAGAATGTCACTTTCTGATAAAGACAAAATGACAGAGATTTTAAAAGAAATGAAAAGAAGAGATATCAAAGCACACTCCGTTCGGATCGACGACCTAGGCGAAAAGGATTTTCCAATTATGGAAGTGAAGGTCCGCGTCCATAAAAACAGATATACGACCGATGTCTACTATGACATTAAAGCCATTGAAGGCGTAGTCGGCGTGAAGTGTGATACATTATAAAAGCCAATGGGACTGGATTCCCATTGGCTTTTTCTATCTACACCAGTGCTGAAAAATCAAATGCTGTAATCGGCATGCCATTCTCTATATCTCTTCTGAAACCGGCCAGCATTTCTTTTTCCTCTTCTCCTATTGTGTTAAGGTCAAACATCTGATGCAGCAATCCGTAAATCAGCATATGGCGAAGGCGGAGGAAATCAGGTATTATCATCAGCCATGCAGGGTCAAGCTCATTTTCCTCCCAGTACCCTTTCATAAAATGCGTCATAAATTCTTCTGTAAACGCAGCTTTATCATCATATGGCACAACCGGATACCACAGGACATTGTAGAGAAGAATGCTAATATCGTTAACAAACCAGTTGTAGCCGATATCATCAAAATCAAATGCCGTGATTTTGCCATGATCCCAGTTAAAATTGCCATGGTGCAGATCCGCATGCACCAAGCCGTAGTTGTCCTGGCTTTTCGGGAGCCTCCGCAGTTCATTCATCAAAGAATCGGCTTGCTGAAACACCTTTATCTGATCTTCAGGCACATATTTTCTCAGCTTTAATTGCTCCTCTTCATCCCATTCCTGTCTTTTGAAAGCGGGATTGCTCAATTTGTAGCTTTTTGTCAGGCTGTGCATGCTGCCTGTGTATCTGCCAAGCTCATAAAATAGCGTTTCATTCCAGTCCGATTCATCCACTTTTTGCCCCGGAGCTTTCTCATACACTCTCAATAAAAATGACCCGCCGTTTCCGTCCGGCACTGCTTCTACGTCTTTTCCGTTCAGCGACGGGAGCGGTTTGGCTATTGAAATTCCCCCTATTGCAAGGTGACGGAGCCATTCCATCTCTCCCATTATATAATCAGAAGATCTCCGAATCGTATGGGTAATCTTTAAAATATAAGGTTGATTGTCTTTCATGCATTCATATACATAGTTTTCCGCATCAGCCAGAAAACGCACCTGATCTTTTGAGAAACCGTATCTCGCTGCAGCTTCTGCCAAAACCTGCTCTTCATGAAATATTTTTTTGATATCTTTATGCACGTCTAACATCCTTTCATTGCTATAGATTTGATAATGATTGTTTTCACACGATTTCCAGCATCAACATACCTCCCCTTGATTTGTGTTTCGGCAGAAGTGAAAATAATTTCCCTTTTCCTGTTAATTGTAACATAAAAACCCTTGTGCCAATATGGCACAAGGGTTTTCTATCAGTCATAAATGTGAACAGTCGGCTCTTTATCTCCGGCATTGCGGATAATGACCGCTTCCTGTCCGTCTGAGGACGTGATATTGACTTCGACATCAACTGAGCTCTTAGAGTAGTAGTCCATCACTTCACCCGTTAAGAACTGGGTAAACGCGACAACTTCACTTTTTCCATAGAATTGCATTGGTATGTCAATCTTCATTTTCTTCATTTCATCATTTTCATACAGCGCTGTACCGACAACGCCTGTATAGTTCGGGAAATATTCTTCAATTGAGTTTTTGAACCGCTTAAAGACCTCGGTGTCATCCGGGTACTTTTCTGCTGTGGTTGTATCCGCCGGATAGAATACATATTTTTCATTGATGTCATCCCAATTTGAGATATCAGTAGAGCCTGCTTTGACCTCTGTTTTGGCGATGAAGTTCCCCGGCACAATCGATGTTTTTGACGCCTGCTTGTAGAGCGCCACGGTAATCGGCACATTCTTCAAATTATCTTTTTTACGGAGGCGGTTAATAACCTCCTGTGCAATTTTTTCTCCCTGCTGGCGAAGCGTGCTGTCTTTAATCTCCACTTCTTTTTGCGGGTCGCCAGTTTTTTCACGATAGTAATACACTGAGTTTAACGCCAGTCCGATCATGACGCCGCCAAGCTGGATAGAATTCTTGTCTTTTCTGACTAAATAATCGTGCTCAAGCATGGATGCTAAATAAATCGGGCTGCTTTCGTTCTTTTCTTCTGTTGAACCAGAGCTCGGGAGCGCCGGGTTCAAGCCTTCATTTTTGAAGTTTTTATCTTCTTTTTCGGCTTTTTTCAAATCAGAGCCCGTTTTTTTCCGTGCCAGCCAGCTTAATACTGTATCCTCATCTAAATATTGTCCTTCTTGGAACAGATAATCGTCAGTCGAGAAAGAATCTTGGGCAAGACGCATCAGCCCTGTTTCAAACTCGTCAATGTCCAGCCTAGTATTCAGCTGTTCCGTTGTTAAGCCGCGCGCTTTGCCTGCCTTAAACGGCAGCACCATTTTGTAATAGGAGTCAGAGATATTATATTTCGGGACAATCGCTTTTTCTGACGATTTCGCCGTCTTTTGCGTAATCTCTTCCTCCTTCTCCCCCCCGAAACCTGACGAGCAGGCAGACAGCATTAATACTGCCGCCGTTGCCGCCAATGCCAACGTCTTTTTCAATAGAAAACACTCCTCTTATTTCTTTAGCTCTCCCATTAACTGTTCTTCATTCCACACTTCAATGTTCAGCTCTTGTGCTTTTGTCAGCTTGCTTCCCGCCGCTTCTCCGGCGATGACTAAGTCTGTGTTTTTGCTGACGCTTCCAGTCAGCTTTCCGCCCAGCGCTTCGATTTGCGCTTTGGCTTCGTTTCTTGACAGCTCTTCCAGCTTTCCTGTCAGAACAATTGTTTTACCGGCAAAGTAAGAGTCGCTGTCCTCTACTTTTACTTTTTTCGGGCCTTTGTAGAGCATGTTTACGCCCAGCTCCTGAAGTTCATTCAAGAGTTCAAGCATTTCTTCTTTATGAAAATAGGTGATCACAGCATCAGCCATTTTTTCACCGATTTCATCTACCGCGAGAAGTTCCTCTTTAGAGGCTTTTTTCAGATTCTCCAAGCTTTCAAAATGCATGGCAAGCGTCTTTGCAGCCTTTGATCCGATAAAACGGATGCCAAGCCCAAACAGCAAACGCTCTAACGAATTTTCTTTTGATTTTTGGATGGAGCTGATCAGGTTTTCAGTGGACTTTTCACCCATGCGCTCGAGCTGGATGACTCGTTCCTTCGTCAGCTTATATAAATCTGCCACATTGCGGACAAGGTTTTCCTCAAACAGCTGTGTGATCACTCGTTCGCCGAGCCCGTCAATGTTCATGGCATTCCGGGAAACGAAATGGATCAGCCCTTCCCGGATTTGCGCCGGACATTCAGGGTTAATGCAGCGAAGCGCCACTTCTCCTTCGATCCGGACGAGCTCACTGCCGCATTCAGGACATTCCGTCGGCATGCTGAATTCCTTTTCTTCTCCTGTGCGCTGTTCAACGAGGACATTCACAACTTCCGGGATGATATCGCCCGCTTTTTTGACGACAACCTTATCCAAAATCCGAATGTCCTTCTCTTTAATTAAATCTTCGTTATGAAGGGATGCTCTTGAGACCGTTGTGCCGGCAACTTTTACCGGCTCAAGAATCGCGGTCGGCGTAATCACACCCGTTCTGCCGACATTTAATTCGATATCAAGAAGCTTCGTCACGACCTCTTCAGCAGGAAACTTATACGCGATGGCCCAGCGCGGGCTTTTCGCCGTAAAACCGAGCTCCTCCTGTTGATCGAGAGAATCGACTTTAATGACAATGCCGTCTATTTCATACGGCAGGTCAGCGCGCTTCGCCTGAAACTCATCGATCAGCACTATGACTTCTTCTATGCTGCCGCATTTTTTTCGTTCCTGATTCGTTTTAAATCCGAGTTCGTCGAGAAAATCAAGCCCCTGGCTTTGCGTCTCCACACCCATCTCGTCAAGCTCCGCTATACTGTAGACGAAGATATCGAGGTTTCGTTTCGCTGCAATTTTCGGATCGAGCTGCCTGAGTGATCCCGCCGCGGCATTTCGTGGATTAGCGAACGGTTCTTCCTCATTTTTAATTCGTTCCTCATTGAGTGCTTCAAACGAACGCTTCGGCATATACGCCTCGCCGCGCACTTCGATCGACAGCTCACGGTTCATTTTGAGGGGGATATTGCGAATCGTCTTCAGATTCTCCGTAATATCCTCTCCCGTCGTTCCGTCACCTCTTGTGGCTCCTCTGACAAAATAGCCGTCTTCATAACGGAGAGAAACAGCAAGACCGTCTATTTTCAGCTCCACATTATACGCCACATCGTCGCCGACGGCTTGGCGCACACGGCGGTCGAAATCACGAAGATCATCAGCATTAAAGGCGTTGCCCAGACTGAGCATCGGTGTGCCGTGGGTGACTTTCTGAAACGCTTCAAGCACGGCTCCGCCGACGCGCTGCGTAGGAGAGTCAGGCGTTCTGAGGTCTGGATGCTCCTCCTCGATCGCGATCAGCTCCTGCATCAATCTGTCATATTCCGCATCAGGGACGCTCGGTTCATCTAAGGTGTAATATTCATAGCTATACTTGTTGATGGTGCGGCGCAGTTCTTCTGCCCGCTGCTTCGCTGTTTCTTTGTCCATCTGCTTCTTCCTTTCCTCTTCGATTACTGCTTTTCAATAGGAGCAAATGCTGCTAACAGGCGTTTCACGCCGACAGGGCTCGGGAAGGCAATATCAAGCTCTGTCCCTTCTCCTTCGCCTTTCACGCTGACGACAGTTCCTGTTCCCCATTTTTTATGGCCCGCCTTATCTCCGACTGCCCAGTTCAAGGTGTCGCCGCCTGTTTTGCTGGCGTAGGATACCGGGCGTGAAACAGGGCCGCGTCTCGGCTGCATTTTTCTCGCAGACGTCGCTCTCGTTTCTTTTTTCTCATTTAGGTTTTCCAATAAATCATCCGGTATTTCAGCAATGAAGCGAGATTCCGGGTTCATATTTGTCCGGCCAAACAAGGTGCGCATTTTGGCATTGGTCAGATAAAGTTCCTGTTCAGCCCTTGTAATCCCAACGTACGCAAGGCGGCGTTCTTCTTCCATTTCCGCTTCCTCCATGAGTGAACGGCTATGCGGGAAGACGCCTTCTTCAAGCCCCATCAAGAAAACAACCGGGAACTCCAGTCCTTTCGCGGCGTGCAGTGTCATCAGGGTGATCGCATCCTTGCCGCCTGACTCTTCCTCCTTCTGATCGAGCTGATCAATATCTGCGATCAATGCCAAGTCTGTCAGGAACGCAACGAGTGTCTTGTCTTCACTTTTCTGTTCAAAGTTTTTCGTAACAGACAGGAACTCGTCGATATTTTCTAAACGGCTTTGGGCTTCGATCGATTTCTCAGCCTTCAGCATTTCTCTGTATTCCGTCTTATCAAGAATTTCTTCTGTCAGCTCTGTAATGGATAAGTAATCCTGCATATTGGTCAGGTTTTCAATCATCTGTCTAAAGCTGTCAAGCGCGTTTGCCGCTTTGGCACTGACGCCGATAAAATCAACCTGCTGAATCGCTTGGAAAAATGACAAGCCGTTTATGGCCGCATACGAAGCGATTTTTTCAAGTGATGTCGCGCCGACTCCGCGCTTCGGCACATTGACAATGCGCGTGAAACTGATATCGTCATCCGGATTGGATACGAGGCGCAGGTACGCAAGAATGTCTTTAATTTCTTTTCTGTCATAGAACTTTGTGCCGCCGACAATGTTATAGTTCAAGCCCGCTTTGAGAAGCGTTTCCTCAATCACACGGGACTGCGCGTTTGTCCGGTATAATATGGCGATATCAGACAGTTTCCGCTTGCCTGAGCTGTGAAGCTGATGAATTTTACCGGCCACAAACTGTCCTTCTCCGAATTCATTATCACCGCGATAATAGGAAATTTTGATGCCTTCATCGTTTTCCGTCCACAAATTTTTCGGTTTGCGGTTAGAGTTGTTTTTAATGACCTCGTTTGCCGCGCGCAAAATCCGTTTCGTTGAACGATAGTTTTGTTCTAGCAAAATCACGCTTGCATTCGGATAATCTTTTTCAAATGAAAGGATGTTGGTGATATCCGCGCCGCGCCATCTGTAGATTGACTGATCAGAATCCCCCACAACGCAAAGGTTCTGGAAACGCTCGGCAAGCTGCTTAACAAGCATGTATTGCGCCCTGTTCGTATCCTGATACTCATCAACATGGATGTATTGGAATTTGCGCTGATAAAATTCAAGTACTTCCGGCACTCGGTCAAACAGTTTAATCGTCGTCATAATCAAATCGTCGAAATCGAGCGACTGGTTTTTCAATAGCTTCTTCTGATAATCAGCATATACATCGCTGACAACCTGATCGTAGTAGCCGCCGGCAACTTTAGAGAATTCCTCCGGTTCGGTCAATTCGTTTTTCGCACTGCTGATCGTACCGAGGATGCTTCTCGGGTCAAACTTCTTCGGATCAAGATTGCGCTCCTTCAAAATCCCCTTGATCACTGAAAGCTGGTCAGCCGTATCAAGGATGGAGAAATTTCGGTTGATCCCAATCCGGTCGATATCTCTGCGCAAGATCCGCACGCACATGCTGTGGAATGTGGAAATCCAGATATCGTCCGCGCCGGGTCCAAGGATGCTTTCCACACGTTCTTTCATTTCGCGTGCCGCTTTATTTGTAAATGTGATCGCCAGAATGTTCCACGGCGCCACATGCTTCTCTGCCATTAAATAAGCAATTCTGTGTGTCAGGACACGCGTCTTTCCGCTTCCCGCTCCCGCCATCAGCAAAAGAGGCCCGTCCGTTGTTTTGACTGCTTCCTGCTGAACGGGGTTTAAACCGCTTAGTAATTGATTGCTAATATAATTCAAAATTTGTTCACCCGCCTATACAAAACATATGTTCTATCATAAACCAAATCCGTACAATTTACTACTCGCCTTTCACAGCCGCTACTGTTTTCAAAGCCCTGTCAAAATCTTCATACACAGCATTGCCTACAACGATCACGTCCGCATGCTCTGCGTACTGCTTGGCCGTTTCCGCATCCTTGATGCCGCCCCCATAAAACAAGGTTGACGTTTCCAATACAGCCTTCGTTTTCTTGACAGCTTCTATGTCTCCAAGCATGCCGCTGTATTCTAAATAAAAAATCGGCAGTTGCAGCAGCTCCGACACACGCGCATAGGCGACAATATCATCCATATTCAGATCGGCGTCCGCTTCAGTCAGTGCCGCGGCTTTGCAATCTGGATTTGCGATGCAGTAGCCCTCCGCCACGATTTCTTCCATAGACATCAGTTCTCCGTATTCCTTCATGGCTTTCTGGTGCATTCCGACAATCCAATCCGCGTTTTTGCTGTTTAATACACTCGGAATAAAATATAAGTCAAAGCCGGGAACGATCGCTTCAATCGCTGATACCTCAAGGACACACGGCACCAAAAACCGTCTTACCTTAGACATCATCCGCAGGACATTATCCTCTGTTACACCATCACTGCCTCCGATAATGACCGCATCCGTTCCTGATTCGCAAAGAATCTCCAGCTGTTCGTCAGGCAAATCTTTATTTGGATCGAGTTTAAAGACATGCTTCCACTCCGTTACATCGTACACGTCATACGTTCCTCCATTCGTTTGTTACCATTTAAACATTATAACAAATTCACATAGCGCGGAAAAACGGAAAAAGCCGTTAATCTCGTTATTCACTGAAAAAGGTGTTTTGATTCTATTTTCATAAAAAAAGAGCATATGGCAGTACCTGCTCTCTGAGTCCTGTATCGGCAGAAGCACACATTTTTCACCAGATTCCTTCTGCTATTGTTTGGAAAGTGTTCAACTGTGGAAATGGTTACATAAAAAGGGAGGCTGAGAGATGGAAACCATCATAATAGCACTCATCGCATTTATCATAGGGATCATCGCTATCCCGATCGTCTTGTTTGCCTGGATCTACATAAAGGATGAAAAACAGCAGGAGCACTCAATTCTTCGCAACTATCCCGTCATCGGAAGGTTTCGGTATATCCTTGAAAAAATCGGGCCGGAGCTCAGACAGTATTTATACAGCAATGACAATGAGGAGCAGCCTTTTTCACGAAAGGAATATGAGCAAACCGTCATCTCCGGCAAATACAAAAGCAGAATGATGGGCTTTGGATCTGTAAGAGATTTTGATAAACCTGGCTATTATATCCGTAACGCTATGTTTCCAAAACAAAGGGAAGAAATGCACGTAAATCAAACGCCAAAAATTGAAACCCAAATCTATAAAATGGATGCTGACAATCTGTTCAAACGCAAGGAGCATGCCGAACATATCAAGGCAGACCCGTATTTTCTCCATCCTGATGATGTACAGGTGATTGGCGAGCGTACATGCGAGAAGCCATTTTATGTGAAGGGCTTAGTCGGCCAGTCTGCCATGAGCTACGGTTCTCTTGGAGAACGGGCTGTTACGGCGCTCTCAAAAGGGCTCCATCAGGCAGGCGGCACCTGGATGAATACAGGTGAAGGGGGATTGTCTGAATATCACTTAAAGGGCGGCGCCGATATCATTTGCCAAATCGGACCGGGCCTATTCGGCGTGCGCAAAAGAAACGGGGAATTTTCGTGGGAGGAATTTAAAAGAAAAAGCAGGATTGACCAGATTAAAGCGTTTGAGCTAAAGCTGGCACAAGGAGCGAAAACCCGGGGCGGCCATGTGGATGGCGCCAAAGTATCAGAGGAAGTGGCAGACATTCGGAATGTCGAACCTGGAAAGTCGATTGACAGCCCGAACCGCTTTTATGAATTCTCAAACCCTCCTGAAATGCTCGACTTTATTGAAAAACTTAGAGATGTCGGACAAAAGCCAGTCGGCATCAAACTGGTCGCAGGGCATCCTGAAGAATTGCATGAGCTTTTCTCTCATATGCAGAAAAGCGGAAAACATCCGGATTTTATCACGATCGATGGAAGTGAAGGCGGTACCGGAGCTTCCTTTTACGAGCTCGCGGATACAGTCGGCCTTCCGATTATGACAGCGCTGCCTATTGTTGACACGCTTCTTAAACAGTACGGCTTGCGCAGCCAGCTGAAAATCTTTGCTTCCGGAAAGCTCCTGACTCCTGATAAAATCGCGGTCGCCTTAGCCCTCGGCGCTGACTTTGTCAACATCGCACGCGGCATGATGTTTTCCGTTGGCTGCATCCGCGCTCTCGTCTGCCACACCAACAAATGTCCGGCAGGTGTGGCGACGACAGATCCGAAATTGCAAAAAGCACTGAGCGTTGAGGAAAAACAGCATCGTGTCTGCAACTACGTTATTTCATTGCGCGAGGGACTATTTAACCTTGCAGCCGCAGCAGGGATCAATTCGCCGATTCACTTTTCCAAGGAGCATGTTGTCTATCGGAAAGAGGATGGCAGTATCATCGATATCGACAACCTGATCCATCAATTTGTTTCATAAAGAAACCGCCCTTGCCGAACGGCAGGGCGGTTGTTTATTATTTTGAAGAAGACTCAGTTTCCGTCTCCTTCACACGGTCAAGCGCCATTTCATAAGCGTCATTCCCGTAATTTAAGCAGCGTTTCACACGGGAAATCGTAGCCGTGGAAGCGCCTGTTTCTGTTTCAATCTTATGATACGTGTTTCCTTCGCGAAGCATGCGCGCCACTTCAAGGCGCTGAGCCAGCGATTGAATTTCGTTAATTGTGCATAGATCATCGAAGAATCGGTAACATTCCTCCAGGTCTTTCAGCGATAAGATCGAGTTAAATAACTGGTCCAGCTCTTTGCCGCGTAATTTATCGATTTGCATCGTTACACACCTTCTCCTTTACTAATGGAAGCCGCATCAAGATCAGGTACGATATTGATCCAAGTCTTTCCTGGCACAAACGGAAGCCACTTGCCGTCTTTTATCGGCACAATTCTGCCATTCACTTGTTTCCAGTCTGTTTCAATGACGTTTCCGTGCTGAAACAACAGACCTTTTCCTCCTGATACCAAGTCGATGTCCCGCCTTCCATCTTGATCAATAATATGATGGCTGGCTTCAACAATGAAAATATTTTGCATTGCAACCGGCTTTCCGGTTTCCCGGTCTGTCGTTATGACACCATCAGAGCTTCTTGTATAAGATTCAGCTTTTTTATCATAGTTGTATTCGACAAGATTTGTAACGTTTTTTGTTCCATAATCTACCCGAACATTGTAAGATTCATTTGCAGGTTTTGCATCTGATGTTTGAAACAGCAGCGGATTTGTTTCCTGCTTCAGCTTATAACCCTTTTGTTCTGCCGCCTTTTTTATGTAATCATAAGACGTATAGGAATTGTGGGGCGGTTTGCTGAAATCAGCTCTCCAAAATAAGCTTCCGTCAAAATCCAATCCGTTCATATAATCGGCAGCTCCGGATTCCAGCTGCTTTTTGGCGCCGGGACTCCAGCCGTGATGAACAAATATGCTGTCAAAGCCATTGCTGAGAGTGACGAAATATTCCCGCGCGCTCCGCACAGGTCCGACAGTTTCAGGCATCTGGCTTTGGAAAATGGCCAGAAATCTTGTGATTTGCCCTTCGGCTAGCGCTTCTATGACTATGTCGGCTTTAGACAGACCCGACTGCGGCCTCGCCTTCGGGTGATTGTTCACCACAACAGCAACAGGCCGGCGTTCATTCACCTTCTGTTCAGTCTTTAGCCCCGTTAAAGGAGCTTTCAGCTTCTTTGCAGTATCCGGGACAGCATCCTTCTGCTGGCAGGATACCAGCAGAAAAAACACGAAACACAGCGCGCAAACTGTCATCCATTTTTTCATATGTCGGCTCCCTGCTCTTTTATATTTTAACGCATTATCGATGGAAAGAGTACAGTTTTTTTCATGACGTCGAAGATTCCTCTTGGCGTAATGCGTATATACGGAAGGTGCGTACTTTGCAAAAAGAGCAGCGTATAGATAGGATCGCAAAACTCATAGCCTCTTTCAGTCAAAAGATCTCTCAGCTTTTGTTCCTTCTCAAGCACGTCTTCATACGCTTCCGAAGAGGCGCAGCCGCACAGCGCAAGCGGGATTTCATGCAGAATGTTTCCGTTCTCCGCTAAAACAATTCCTCCTCCGATTTCTTTCATGCGGGCAAAAGCGAGCAGCATATCCGCTTTATTTTTTCCAATCGCGACAATGTCGCCCGTCGTCGTAAAGGAGCTTACAAATCCCTGCACGCTTGAGGCAAACCCTTTTATCATCGTATTGACGCGCCATTTCCCGTGTCTGTCGAGCATCGTCAAATAACTTTCATCATGGTCAAACGAGAGCTGTTCCATCGAATTGTCGATCTCAATCATATATGGCTCCATAATAACCGCATTCCGCATTTTCACACCCATCGGCATAGAAAACTGCAAGTCATCCATCGTCATATCATATGAAAGCTCAAGCGGGACAAGACCGCCTTTGTGCCAGTCCGTCTTTGTAAACGCCTTCAAATCACAGCCGTCTTCACGCAGAATGGTTCCTTTTGACAGAACAGTCACTGGATTCGGATTTAACGGATCTTCCAGTATGTTGAGCGATGCCAGTCTGCCCGGTCCGATAACTCCTAAATAATCATCCATTTGGTAATACTTTGCGATATTAAATGATGCCATATTGTAGGCGTCGATTGCAGGTACGCCTTCTTCTAACGCGATGCGAATCAGCTCGTTTGTCATGCCGCCTTTATAGAAATTCGGGGTTGCGCCATCTGTCGTGTAAAAGAAGTGGTCATAATAGCGGAAGCCCTTCTCATGCAGCTCTTGCAAGATTTTTCTTACATCAGGGCGAATGGAAGAGTTCCGAAGGGAAACATAATAGCCCAGTTCCAGCCTTCTCATCACTTCATCACCTGACATCGCTTCATGATCACAATCCGCACCGAACAGCTTCATTTTTGTAAGCGTTTTATCAGAAGCGCCGGGAAAATGCCCTTCAATGCGTTTTCTCTGTTTCTTTGTAGCTTGCATGCAGTGGAGCATTAAATCATCACCATCTACCAAGCGAGGCCACCCGGTCATTTCTCCGCCTTGAATCACATCCGGATGTTCAATCCACTGTTTTCTGACGTCAAATGGAAGGACGTGGTCCTCGTTCAGAACCTCGGTCTGGAGGTCATAGCGTGACCACCAAAAATACTGGACAGGCTGCTTTTTGAGTTCATTCAAAATCGTAAGCGCTTTCTTTTTTCCGCTTTGCAAAAGCAAAAATAAGTTATCATTCACGAATGTTGTTGTTCCGTATTGAGACACATATTCCGCCAGTGTTTGGGGATTATATATTTGAAAAGGATGTGCGTGCGGTTCAATATAACCTGGCACAATGTATTTTCCTTCACAATCAATCGTATAAATTTCTTCGGCTCTATTCGGAAGTTCATGACCCACATAAACAATGCGGTCCTGATAAATCCAAATGTTTTTTTTCAGCCATTGTTTTACATATGGATTTAAGACGAGAGCATTCCGTAAAAGGAGCGTTGGAAGCAGCTTTGAGTCTACAACATCAACCTGTGCCCTGATGTCTTTGTTTTTCCAGTTAAAGGTGCGTTCGGACATTCACATACTCTCCTTTACATGTATTAGACTCATGGTATCACATCCTTCCTCATCACGCACGATAAAAACGTTACAAATTTTTGAAGGTTCGGTTAAAAAACTTTTTTAAGTAAAAGGAGCGGATTTCCTTGAAGCCAAACATCAGTCTCATCAATGCCGTGTTCAGAATCGCCTGCGGATTGACGATTATGTCAGCCGCCAGTGCAAAGTTTACGAAAAAACCTTGGTGCAGAATGCATCTCTTTTACATCTTTATGGGGGCCATGAAAGCGGGTTCGGGAATCTTGCGCTTCTGTCCTGTGACCTACATGTTTCAACACAGTGATTCTGGAAATAACGAGCATCAAAACGGATAAATGGAAAAGCTTAATCACAAAACGTGATCAAGCTTTTTTTTATGCCCATCCTTTGTTTTCATATAGAAATATCCTGCAGCTGCCAGCACTGCCGGATAAAGCAGTGCCCAGCCGCTGAATGAATAAATCACCGCGCACGCCGCAAATGCCCCGAGCGCCATCCACCAGCCTATATCTCTCCTGCCCAGCAGTTTCAGTGCTGCCGCCATTGTACATATGTAAGATGCGATAAAAGCCGCGCTCGGCCCTTTCAACAGAGTCGTCAAATCGATTTGAAACAGACCATGCGCCGCAAGCACTAAGCCAAACACTGCGGCCATCGCTGTCAAAACACGGATAGGCGTACGTTTTGTCGCACTGAGTTTTCCAAAAAATACGGGTATGTGCCCCTCTCTCGCCAATGCGTACACCATTCTTGAAAAACCAGCAATATTGGCATGGATGGTAGCGAATGTAATAAACAGCGCTAAACATACCGTGACGTATACACCGCTTTCCCCTGCTCCTTTTGAGATGAGCATGGCAAGCGATGCAATTTCTCCATTCTCTCCATATGAATGAGTACCCACGGTCACAAATGACAGCATGATATACAGCCCCGCCACACAAGACGCTGCCAAAAACAAGCTGAGCGGGACATCTTTTTCAGGACGATGAAATTCCTCAGCCAATGGGGTAATCATTTCCCAGCCTACAAAAGAGAAAAAAATCATAACAGAAACAGATCCCGCGGCAGACCAGCCATGCGGAAGAAACGGTTTGAATTCTGCTATCGTGACGTGTGGCAATGACACAGCAATAGAAGTGACAAGCAGAAATACGATGACACAAATAACGAGTGTACTGATGTTTGCGGATAGTTGAATGCCTCTCATATGAAGCAAAATAGATATAGCCAGCATGCAACCAGCAATCGATGTAACCTGCCAATCCGCCGCTTCTGTGACGTAACTGACGTAATGCGCGCCAGTCAAAGCGATGATGGGAACGCCGATCGGAACGGACCCTAACATGATCCAGCCCAAAATAGCTCCGGCTTTTTTTCGAAAGGCCAGCTGCACATAAGCCGTGATTCCTCCCGCACTGGGCGCGATTTTCACAAGCCGGGCCAGCGTGCCGACAAGAAGAAAAGATAAAAAAGACATGAATACCCAGACAAATAAAGAAGCCGGACCGGCCGTGTCCGCGGTGACAGACGGCAGAATTAATATCCCGCAGCCTAAAACCGCCCCAATCGTTAACGCCGTCCCTTGTATCCAAGTGATCGAACGCTGCAATTCTGGCAACATGATGCCTCCTCTCCCGTTGATGGCTTTATTATAGAAAAAATAAGACGGCATCCATATGCTACAATGAAGGTAAATCAACAGCATTACCTTACGATCAAAGGAATTTTCATTCATTCGCCTAAATATGTAAAGGAGCCAGACAAATGGACGATACAGACCTTCAGATTCTCTCGCATTTGCAGCGAAATGGCAGATTAACGATGGTTGAGCTGGGAAAGCTTGTCGGACTCAGTTCGCCAAGCGCGGCGGAGCGTGTCAGGAAGCTTGAAGACAAAGGAGTGATTACCGGGTACAGCGCGAATATCTGTTATGAAAAACTAAACAAGCATGTCACCGCTTTTATTCTCATGGAGCCAAAAAGCTGTAAGCACTACGCCGCCTTTGCAACATCGCATCCTGATGTAGCAGAAAACCACCGCATCACGGGTATGTACAGCTATGTGACAAAGGTCGTGACTGAATCGGTACATACGCTTGAGGATTTTATTGACGCCTCTATGGCCCATGGAAAACCGACCACGCTCGTTGTCCTTTCTTCTTCCGCTCACCACCCCGCTTTTACATAATAAAAAAACCCGCAGCTTCATCTGCGGGTTTTCCTCACTTATTTTTGGGCAGCCTTTAAAGCGCGTGCCCCAATGTCTTTTCTGAAAAAGAGTCCCGGTTTGAATATTTCATCAACCGCTTTGTACACTCGGTCTCTAGCCGCTTCAAACGATTCATCAAAAGCTGTCACATTGGCGACGCGCCCCCCGTTTGTAACGAACTCTCCGCCTTCTGCTTTCGTTCCGGCATGGAAGACCACGACCTGCTCAGTTTCCGCAGCAAGGCTGCCGATCGGCGTGCCTTTTGCGTAGCTTTCCGGATATCCTTCAGAAGCAAGCACCACACTAACAGCAGCGGTATCCTTCCATCTTAAGTCAACTTCCTTATCATCTAAAAGATCAAGAAGCACCTGTACCAGATCAGATTCCATGCGCGGAAGCACGACCTGTGTTTCCGGATCGCCGAAACGGGCATTAAATTCAATGACCTTCGAGCCGTTTTCAGTAAGCATCAATCCAGCGTACAAAACGCCAGTGAAGGAACGGCCTTCTTGTACCATTGCTTTTGCGGCCGGCTTAACGATCGTTTCTACAGCATGGCGAACCGTTTCTTCCGAAATTTGCGGAACTGGAGAGTAAGCGCCCATTCCGCCCGTATTCGGGCCTTTGTCTCCGTCAAACGCACGCTTGTGATCCTGGGCAATCACCATTGGATACACTTTTTCTCCTTTGACAAAGGCCATTAGAGAAAATTCTTCACCAGAAAGGTATTCTTCAATGACAACGGACGCGCTCGCATCACCGAACTTTTCATCTTCAAGAAAGTCATGCAGACATGCAATTGCTTCTTCCTCTGTCATAGCCACAGTAACGCCTTTTCCAGCTGCAAGTCCATCTGCTTTTATCACAATCGGAGCACCTTTTTCCTGCACATATGCCTTCGCCTCATCAAAGGATGTAAACGTGTCGTATTCTGCGGTCGGAATGTCGTATTTCTTCATTAAATCCTTAGCGAACTGTTTGCTTCCTTCGATGATCGCCGCGGCTTTTGACGGGCCGAACACGCGCAGACCCGCTTTTTCAAATTCATCCACCAGACCTTCAATTAAAGGAACCTCAGGGCCGACAATGGTTAGGCCGACCTGGTTTTCTTTTGCAAACGAGACAAGCCCTGCGTGGTCGCTTTCCTCAATGTTTACAAGCTGTGCGGAAGCTTCCATGCCGTCATTTCCAGGAGCTGCAAATACATTCTCGACGAGGCTGCTTTGCGCTGCCTTCCACGCCAGCGTATGTTCTCTTCCGCCTTTACCGATAATTAATACATTCACGTCGTTTTCATCCCCTTAATGTTTGAAGTGTCTGATGCCGGTGAATACCATGGCAATGCCGTATTCATCCGCTTTTTTGATGGAATCCTCATCTCGGATCGATCCGCCTGGCTGAATGATGGCTGTAACGCCCGCTTTTGCCGCTTCTTCGACAGTATCTGGCATTGGGAAATATGCATCCGAACCGAGCGCGCTGCCCTTCGCTTTTTCCCCTGCTTGCTCGATTGCGATTTTTGCCGATCCGACGCGGTTCATTTGGCCTGCTCCCACGCCGACTGTCATGTTGTCCTTCGCGAGAACAATCGCATTTGATTTCACATGCTTCACGACTTTCCAAGCAAGCTTCAAGTCTTCCCACTCTTGCTCGTTCGGCTCTCTTTTTGTCGGAATGCTAATCTCAGCATCATCGAAGCCGTGCATATCTAAATCTTGAATCAGCAGCCCGCCTTGAACGGATGTCAGCTGTTTTTCCTTTTGAACAGCGGCGGATACGTCAAGCGTCAGCAGACGGAGATTTTTCTTCGCAGTCAGGACGTCGAGCGCTTCTTGGCTGAATGAAGGCGCAATGATGATTTCTAAGAAAATGTTGTGAAGCGCTTCGGCAGTTGCCTTGTCCACTTCACGGTTCAGCGCGATAATGCCGCCGAAGATAGATGTTTTATCCGCTTCAAACGCTCTGTCAAACGCTTCTGCGATCGTTTTTCCTGTTCCCACGCCGCACGGGTTCATATGCTTCACAGCAACAGCAGCCGGTTCAGTGAATTCACGAACGATTTGAACTGCAGCATCCGCGTCTTTAATGTTGTTGTAAGAAAGCTCTTTTCCGTGAAGCTGTTCTGCTTGCGCAATGGAGCCTTTGACAGGAAGAGCTGTTTGATAGAAAGTTGCTTCCTGATGCGGGTTTTCTCCATAGCGAAGCGATTGTTTTTTCTCAAATGTCACAGTGAATTGCTCTGGTTCTTTTTCACCGACAACATTTGTCAGATAGTCAGCGATCAGTGCATCATATGCCGCAGTATGACGGAATACCTTTGCCGCGAGCTCGCGTTTTTTCTGAAGAGATACGCTGCCTTCTTCTTTGATTTGATTCAGCACTGGGCTGTAATCGGCCGGATCGACGATAACCGTGACATCCTGATGGTTCTTTGATGCCGCACGCAGCATGCCAGGTCCGCCGATGTCGATATTTTCAATCGCTTCTTCATACGTGACGTCTTCTTTAGAAATCGTTTCTTTAAATGGATAGAGGTTGACGACAACGAGGTCAATCGGCTGAATCCCGTGTTCATTGATCTGCGCCATATGCTCTTCATTGCCGCGAACCGCCAGAAGGCCGCCGTGAATATTCGGGTGAAGGGTTTTTAACCGGCCGTCCATAATTTCAGGGAAGCCTGTCACTTCAGAAATTCCGATCACATCCACACCGTTTTCTTGAAGAAGCTTTTTCGTTCCACCTGTGGAGATGACTTCAACGCCAAGATCTGTCAGTTCTTTTACGAAAGGAACAAGATTTGTTTTATCTGAAACACTGATTAACGCACGTTTAATGGTCATGCCTTTTCACCTCTGTTATTTAATCCTAATAGCTGTTTAATCACACTCGGATACCATTTATGCTCAAGCTTGTGAATCCGCTGTTCGATTGTTTCCAATGTATCATGTTCATCAATTTCGATTGCCTTTTGAGCGATGATCGGACCTGTATCCATTCCTTCATCGACATAATGCACAGTGATTCCGGCCACCTTCACACCCGCCCGGTATGCCTGTCCGACTGCGTCGATTCCAGGAAACGCCGGAAGAAGCGACGGGTGAATGTTAATGATTTTTCCTCCATATGCTTGAAGGAGCGTATCACCGATCAGCCTCATATAGCCGGCAAGAACAATCAATTCAACCTCGTGAAGACAAAGCTGTTCAATGATGGCTTGTTCAAATGCGGCCTTGTTTTCATAAGACTTCGGCTCAAATGCAAAGGATGGAATGTGGAATGCTTCCGCCCGTTCGATGACTTTCGCCTGCGGTTTGTCGCAAACGAGGAGCGCTGCTGACGCATCCCAGTTCTCCTCCTTCAAGCGCGTAACGATGGCTTCGAAGTTTGAACCGTTTCCTGATGCAAATACCGCAAACTTTTTCATGAAAGTGCCGCACCGCCGAATGTGACGCCTTCACCTTTTTTCACACGCCCGATTAAATAGGCTTTTTCGCCATGGCTTTCAAGCGTTCCGATCACATCTGTCAGATGCTCTTCTTTGACAGCCAAAACAAAACCGATACCCATATTAAAGACGTTGAACATGTCTTCTTCCTTCAGCTTGCCGTACTCTTGCAAGAAAGAAAAAATTGGCGGGATCGGCCATGAGCCATGATCAATTTCCGCACTTAAGCCTTCCGGAAGCATACGCGGAATATTTTCAATAAATCCTCCGCCTGTCACGTGCGCCATGCCGTCGATTTTTCCGCTTTTGACCGCGGCAAGCACAGGCTTCACGTAAATCCTTGTCGGTTCAAGCAATTCCTCGCCAAGCGGGCGTTCAAACGGCTCATATGTTGTATCGAGGTCCAGCTCCGCATCATCCAGAAGCACTTTTCTGACAAGGGAAAAGCCGTTGCTGTGAAGGCCGCTGGAGCTGAGGCCGATCAACAGATGGCCCTCTTCGATGTTTTCTCCAGTCACGATTTCGTCCTTTTCTGCCACTCCGACTGAGAAACCGGCAATATCGTATTCATCAGCTGTATAGAGCCCCGGCATTTCAGCCGTTTCACCGCCGACTAAGGCTGAACCTGACTGCTCACAGCCTTCCGCAACACCTTGTACAATCTGTTCAATTTTCACTGGGTCCGCTTTGCCGACCGCTAAATAATCGAGGAAAAACAGCGGCTCTGCACCTTGTGCCAGCACGTCATTGACACACATTGCAACAGCGTCCACGCCAATCGTGTCATGCTTATCCATGGAAAAAGCGAGCTTTAATTTTGTGCCGACACCGTCCGTTCCCGAAATGAGAACTGGTTTTTGATAAGAAAGCTCAGACAGGTCAAACATGCCGCCAAAACCGCCAAGGCTGCCCATAACGCCAAGCCGTTTCGTGCGCTCCACGTGTTTTTTCATTCGTTTTACAGCTTCATATCCGGCTTCGATGTCAACTCCTGCGTTTTTATATGCTTCAGACATCCTATTCACTCCTTTAAGGCGCTTTTCAAAATATCTCCCCGAACGAGGGCAGAAAGAGAAAGGCAGCCGAACTGCGCTGCCTTTATGTCATTTTTCAAGTTTTATTTGGTTAATACTGCTTCTTTTACGTGAGGAAGCACTGTATCCTGGTAAATTTCAGTCGGATATTTTCCTGTAAAGCAAGCGAGACACTGTCCGCAATTCGAGTCATCGTATTTTCTGCCGATACCTTTCAGCAGCCCTTCCACACTCAAAAATGAGAGGGTATCGGCTCCGATTTCCTGACGGATTTCTTCAACAGAATGCGAAGACGCGATCAGTTCTTCATGTGTGGAAGTGTCAATGCCGTAAAAGCACGGATGAGCGATCGGCGGTGAACTGATTTTCACATGCACCTCTGTCGCACCCGCTTCTCTAAGCATCGTGACAATCCGGCGGCTAGTTGTTCCTCGCACGATAGAATCATCCACCATCACGACGCGTTTGCCTTCTACAACCCCGCGCACCGCAGACAGCTTCATTCTGACGCCTTGCTCACGCAGAGCCTGGGACGGCTGAATAAACGTTCTGCCGACATAGCGGTTTTTGATTAAACCGAGCTCATACGGAATGCCTGTTGCCTCTGCATAGCCGATCGCCGCAGAAATACTGGAATCCGGAACCCCGGTTACGACGTCAGCTTCAACTGCGGATTCCTGAGCCAGCATTTTCCCAAGGTTTTTACGGGCACTGTGTACGTTAATACCGTCAATATTGCTGTCTGGTCTGGAGAAATAAATGTACTCCATGCTGCAAATGGAACGGTTGATATTCATGGAAAAACGCTCTGATTTCATTCCTTCATCATTAATGATCAGCATTTCTCCCGGCTCTACCTCACGAAGGTACGTTGCGCCGACGACGTCAAATGCGCATGTTTCTGATGCGACCACATAAGCGTCGCCCATCATGCCGATGGATAGCGGTCTCAGCCCGTTTGGATCAAGCGCGACAATCATTTCTGTTTCGGTCATGATCAGGAACGCGTAGGCGCCTTTCAGCATAGAAAGCGAGTTTTTAATTTGGTCCTTCAGCGTGAAGTGTCCGCTTCTTTTGATCAAGTGAGCCAAAACCTCTGTATCCGAAGAGGTTTGAAAGATGCTCCCTTGATTTTCGAGCTGCTGCTTCAGCTGAGTGGCGTTGACAAGATTTCCGTTATGAGCAAGCGCCAGGCTGCCATTGTTTTGGGAACGGAAGAGGAGCGGCTGAACATTTTCGTATCCGCCGCCTCCAGCCGTTGCGTACCGAACGTGCCCGATAGCGCCTTTTCCCTTTACTTTGCTGAGTTCGCCGTTTTGAAATACTTCAGTGATCAGACCTTGGCCTTTGTGAGCCGTCAGCTTTTCACCATCAGTCGCTACGATGCCCGCACCCTCCTGTCCTCGGTGCTGAAGGCTGTGGAGACCGTAATACGTGATTTGCGGGGCTTCTTCATGTCCCCAAATCCCAAAAACGCCGCATTCTTCATTTAAGCCTTTGATTTCAGCAAGCATGGGATAGCTCCTTTCCATACGCGTTCAAGCTCTTTCGTTTGCGCATGAATCATTTGTTGTCCGTCTTGGTTTTGAATCGCCAGAATTCCGTCAGCTGTTACCTCACCAATATGAACCGCATCTTTGACAGTTGCTTCAAACGCAGCTTGATGTTCTTTTTTCACTGAAACGACGAAGCGGGATTGAGATTCAGAGAATAATAACGCCGCTTCCCCTTCTACAGTCACATTAGCGCCAAGGTTTTCCGTCGTCATGACACTTTCCGCAATCGCTACGCCTAAGCCGCCTTCAGACACATCATGCGCAGATTGAACGAAGCCTTTTTTAATCGCGTCAAGCAGTGCTTTTTGACGAGACAGCTCTACATCAAGATCGATTTGCGGCGCTTTGCCGTAAATACGGCCTTCTGTCATTTTTTGCAGCTCGCTTCCCGCAAACTCTGGTTTTGTTTCGCCGATCACGTATACGAGATCTCCTGCTTGTTTGAAATGCTGTGTTGTAATGTGCGCTGTATCTTCAATTAGGCCGACCATGCCGATAACTGGTGTCGGATAGATCGCCGTGCCGTTTGATTCGTTATAAAGCGATACGTTACCGCCGATAACCGGAGTGCTGAGAACATTGCACGCTTCGCTTATGCCGTCTGCCGCTTTTTCGATCTGCCAGAAGATTTCCGGCTTCTCCGGGTTTCCGAAGTTAAGGTTATCTGTGACCGCAAGCGGTTCTGCGCCTGAGCAAATGATGTTGCGCGCTGCTTCAGCGACAGCAATTTTCCCTCCGACTTCAGGATCAAGATAGAGATAACGCGCGTTACAGTCTGTCGTCATCGCCAGCGCCTTTTTCGTTCCGCGGATTCTGAGAACACCAGCATCAGACCCAGGAGCGACAACTGTATTCGTGCGCACCATGTAGTCATACTGATCATACACCCACTCTTTACTCGCAATCGTCGGCTGCTGAAGAAGGGCCTTCAGCGTTTCATTCGCATCTTCAATTTGCGGAGCCTGAACGTCCGTTTCCAAAAACTCGCGATAGTAAGCAGGCTCTTGAGAAGGCTTATGGTAAACCGGTGCTTCTTCTGCCAAGGCATCAACAGGCAGCTCGCACACAACCTCTCCTTTGTGTGTCAGGCGAAGCATTTTATCATCTGTCACATGTCCGACAGAAACCGCTTCAAGATCGTACTTGTCAAAAATATCGATGATTTCCTGCTCACGTCCGCGCTCAATAACCAAAAGCATCCGTTCTTGTGATTCAGAAAGCATCATTTCATACGCGGTCATGCCTGTTTCGCGCTGAGGAATCAGGTCAAGGTTCATTTCAATGCCAGAACCGGCTTTACTTGCCATTTCTGCACTTGAGCTTGTTAAACCGGCAGCTCCCATATCCTGAATGCCGACTAAGGCGTCGCATTGGATGACTTCCAGACATGCTTCAAGCAAAAGCTTCTCCATAAACGGATCGCCGACTTGGACAGCAGAACGCTTTTCTTCAGACGAGTCTGACATTTCTTCAGAAGCAAACGTAGCGCCGTGGATGCCGTCACGCCCAGTTTTCGCTCCTACGTACATTACTGTGTTGCCGACACCTTTTGCCTGGCCTTTTTTGATGTCTTCATGATTGATTAAACCGACGCACATTGCGTTGACGAGCGGATTTCCTTCATAGCTGCTGTCAAACTGCACTTCTCCGCCGACTGTCGGGATGCCGATACAGTTGCCGTATCCGGCGATACCCGCTACTACTTCTTCAAACAAGTACTTCACGCGTGGTGAAGTCAGTTCACCAAATCGAAGAGAGTTCAATACAGCGATTGGGCGTGCACCCATTGAGAATACATCACGGATAATTCCGCCTACGCCAGTCGCAGCGCCTTGGTAAGGCTCGAGAGCTGATGGGTGGTTATGTGATTCAATTTTGAACACAACCGCTTGGTTATCACCGATATCAACGATTCCGGCGCCTTCCCCCGGCCCCTGCAGCACACGCTCGCCGCTTGTCGGGAATTTACGCAGAATCGGCTTTGAGTTTTTATAGCTGCAATGCTCAGACCACATGACAGAAAAAATTCCGATTTCTGTGTAGTTCGGCAATCTTCCAAGAATGGATTCTATCAATGCAAACTCATCATCACTGACACCCATTTGCTGATACAGTTTCTCTTCTTTTATTTGTTCTTTACTTGGTTCAAGCAGTAGTGACATGAGTTTCCCTCCAATTTTTCACGATAGACTGGAACAATTTAAGACCGTCGGCGCTTCCAAGCAGTTCATCGACCGCGCGCTCGGGATGAGGCATCATGCCTAATACGTTGCCTTTCTCATTGACGACACCGGCAATGTCGCTTACACTTCCATTGATATTAGATCCGTATGTGAAAGCAATTTGATTGTTTTCCTTTAATGAAGCAAGCGTCTCGTCATCACAATAGAAATTTCCTTCACCGTGGGCAACCGGGATTGTAATCGATTGTCCCTTTTCGTAGGAAGCTGTGAATAATGTTTCGTCGTTCTGAACAATTAATTCAACCGGACGGCAAATGAACTTCAGATCTTTGTTGCGTCTCATTGCACCTGGCAGAAGGCCAAGCTCCTGTAAAATCTGGAATCCGTTGCAGACGCCAAGAACAGGTTTTCCTTCAGCCGCTGCTTGTTTGACAGCTGGCATAATATTCGCAAATCGGGCGATGGCGCCGCATCTTAAGTAATCGCCGTAAGAAAACCCTCCCGGAATTAACACGCCGTCGAAGCCGTCAAGACTTGTTTCCTCATGCCAGACGTATTCCACTTCATGGCCGAGCTCATCCTTTACAGCATGATACATATCGATATCACAGTTGGAGCCGGGTAACACAATCACCGCAAATTTCACTGTGCGACTACCTCCTCAACCTCGTATCTGTAATCTTCAATCACTGTGTTTGCAAGAAGTTTTTCGCACATTTCTTTCACTAGCACGTCAAGATCACGGTCAGATTTTTCAATGGTAAGCTCCATGTATTTCCCGATGCGCACATCTTGAACTTCGTTGTAAGTCATACTGTGCAAGGCATGCTGGACAGCGCTCCCTTGTGGATCTAGTACACTTTCTTTTAAGCTGACATAAACTTTTACTTTATACATGATGAATGCCTCCCAGTCTTTTGAAAATCTCTTCGTATGCGTCGGTTAAGCTTCCCAGATTGCGTCTGAATAAATCTTTGTCCAGCTTTTCGTTCGTTTCTTTATCCCACAAGCGGCATGTGTCAGGAGAAATTTCATCCGCCAAAAGCACTTGCCCTTCTGCATCTAGACCGAATTCAAGCTTGAAATCTATTAATCTGACATGACAATCGTCGAAAATGCTTTGAAGCTCTTCGTTTACTGTTTTTGTAATGGACTTAATGGTTTCTACCTGCTCAGGAGTCGCTGCTTTCAAAAGCCAAATATGATCTTCTGTGATGAGCGGATCACCCAGCGCGTCATCCTTGTAGTAAAACTCGATAATCGGCTGCTCAAGCTCCGTGCCTTCTGGAATGCCGAGACGTTTGGACATGCTTCCTGCCACAACATTTCTGACGACGACTTCAAGCGGCACAATCGTTACCTTTTTAATGAGCTGTTCCGTTTCCGAAATGCGCTCGATAAAATGATTGTTAATGCCCTTTGCATGAAGGTGTTTGAAAATTAAGCTTGAAATCTCGTTATTTAAGCGCCCTTTCCCGCTGATTTCTGCTTTTTTCTCGCCGTTAAAGGCAGTGGCGGAGTCTTTATACACGACATACAGAGTGTTTTCGTCATCGGTTTTGTAGATCTTTTTTGCTTTTCCTTCGTATAAAAGTTCATTCTTCACAATATTCACGGAAGGCCTCCTAACCCGAATGTTGGGAATTTTCAAACTAAGGCGGCTTAGAAGAAGCCGCTAAAAGCTTCTTCTATGCTAAACCTAAACGTTCAAAGATCAGATCAACATTTTTCAGATGGTAATTGTAATCAAAGCAGTCAGCAATTTTTTCCGGAGAAAGGCGTGACGTGATTTTCTCTTCCGCTTCCACAAGCTCGCGGAACGGCACTTGTTTTTCCCACGCTTCCATTGCTTTCGGCTGAACTGTATCATAGGCTTCTTCACGTGTAAGGCCTGTGTCAATCAAAGCAAGCAGCACACGCTGAGAATAGATAAGGCCGAGAGTGCGGTCCATGTTGCGCTTCATGTTTTCCGGGAAGACCGTTAAGTTCTTCACGATGTTGGAGAAGCGGTTCAGCATGTAGTTCAGCGCAATTGTCGCATCCGGAAGAATAATCCGTTCTGCTGAAGAATGAGAAATATCGCGCTCATGCCATAATGGAACATTTTCGTAAGCTGTCATCATGTAGCCGCGGATCACGCGCGCCATGCCTGTCATGTTTTCAGAGCCAATCGGATTTCGTTTATGCGGCATTGCAGATGAACCCTTTTGCCCTTTCGCGAAAAATTCCTCTACTTCACGTGTTTCACTCTTTTGCAGTCCGCGGATTTCCACAGCAAATTTCTCGATGCTTGTCGCGATCAAAGCAAGTGTTGCCATATAGTCAGCATGGCGGTCACGCTGAAGGGTTTGAGTGGAAATCGGTGCTGCTTTCAATCCGAGCTTCTCACAGACATATTGTTCAACAAATGGATCAATGTTCGCATATGTGCCGACAGCGCCGGAAATCTTTCCAACCTCGATGCCTGCTTTCGCTTGTTTGAAGCGCTCAAGATTACGTTTCATTTCTTCATGCCAAAGCGCAAGTTTTAAGCCGAAAGTTGTAGGCTCAGCATGTACGCCGTGCGTGCGCCCCATCATGACTGTGTATTTATGTTCTTTCGCTTTTTCTTTTATAATGTCAACAAATCTCTCAAGATCCTTGAGCAAAATATCGTTTGCCTGTTTTAATAAGTAGGAAAGAGCCGTATCAACAACGTCAGTTGACGTTAATCCGTAGTGCACCCATTTTCTTTCTTCGCCCAGTGATTCGGAAACGGCGCGTGTAAAAGCGACAACGTCATGGCGCGTGTCCTTTTCAATTTCTAAAATGCGGTTGATGTCAAATGACGCGTTTTCGCGCATAACCTTTACATCTTCTTTCGGAATGACGCCAAGCTCCGCCCACGCTTCACAGGCAAGAATCTCTACCTCCAGCCATGCTTGAAATCTGTTTTCATCCGTCCAAATCGCGGACATTTCAGGTCTTGAATAACGTTCGATCATTCTGCTTGTCCTCCGTCTCTATTCATCCATTTATTTGTGATCTCCTGAATCCATTCGTCTTCAGGCTGCTTCATAAATGTAATATGCCCCATTTTGCGGCCTTTTTTGATTTCATGTTTTCCGTATATATATAGCTTTGCCTCTTTTAAAAGCTCCGGGTCTTCCTCAACAAGCTTTACTTCATCGCCGAGAAGATTCACCATCATGCCCGGCTTCAGCAAATCTGTCTTCCCAAGCGGAAGCCCGCATACCGCTCTGATATGCTGCTCAAACTGGCTCGTCTCGCAAAGGTCCAGCGTATAATGCCCAGAATTGTGCGGTCTTGGCGCCAGTTCATTGACCAAAAGCTCTCCGTCCTCTGTCAGGAACATCTCAACAGCAAGCGGTCCGACAAGGTTAAGCTCATCTGCAAGCTTAACTGCGAGATCAGCAGCCTTCTGCTGAATCCCTTTCTCTACCCGTGCGGGCACGATGCTTTGGAAAAGAATATTGTTGTGGTGAATGTTTTCAGCTGTCGGAAATGTTGAAATTTCACCGTTTACCGATCTGACGACGATCACCGACAGTTCCATTTTAAAAGAAACCCAGCTTTCAAGAATGCAAGTTCCGTGTTCTAACAGACCGGCTGCCTGCTCCATTTGCGCCTCTTCTTTTATCACAAATTGGCCTTTGCCGTCGTACCCGCCGCGGCATGTCTTCAGAACTGCGGGTAACCCGAGCTCCTGTACCGCCTGTTTCAATTCATTCTTTGTTTTGACGATGCTGTACGGTGCGACTTCACAGCCCGCGGATTGAATTGCTTTTTTCTCTGTTTCACGGTTTTGGGTAATGAGCAGCAGCTCACTTCCTTGCGGGAGATACGCATGATCTTTTAGCCAATGCAGCGCATCATAGTCGATGTTTTCAAACTCATATGTGATGATATCGCTGATTTCAGCCAATTTTCGAATCGCTTCACGGTCATTATAATGAGCGGTAATTTCGACATCCGCAACCTGCCCGCACGGCGAATCTTTCACCGGATCAACGACCGCGACTTTATACCCCATTTGTTTGGCGGACACAGCCATCATTTTCCCAAGCTGGCCGCCGCCGATAATGCCGATTACAGCTCCCGGATAGATGATTTGTTTAGACAAGCTGATCACTGCTTTCTAACACTGTCTGTTTTGTATTTTCTCTTCTCTCATCCAGCTTACGGGCAAGGTCTTCGTCAAATGCTGACAAAATTTGCGCCGCTAACAGGCCTGCGTTCACAGCACCCGCTTTGCCGATGGATGTTGTCGCAACAGGCACGCCTCCAGGCATTTGGACTATGGAAAGAAGTGAATCCATTCCGTTCAGCGCCTTGGACTGAACCGGAACTCCAATGACTGGCAGTGTTGTTTTCGCAGCCGTCATCCCTGGCAGATGCGCCGCTCCTCCGGCACCGGCAATAATCACCTTGATGCCTCTTTCTCTAGCAGTTTCAGCATATTCAAACATGAAATCAGGAGTCCGGTGAGCGGAAACGACCTTTTTTTCGTACGGAACATTGAGTTCGTCAAGTATGTCGCATGCGTGTTTCATTGTCTCCCAATCGGAAGTGCTTCCCATGATGATTCCTACTAGCGGCTGCATTCTGTTCCCCACCTTCTAATGCTTTTGTTTTCAGAAAATAAAAAATACCCGCTCTGCATTGCACTTATGAGGAAGCAATACAAACCGGGCATGGTACATGTATCGTCAGTCGTTCGCTTCTGCGATATATCCATGTCAGTTTTATCGATCACTTTCCTGCATAGTCCGGCAATTTACGGTTGCCGGGTAGAAACTTATGGGCCATATTCCCAAGATTATATGAGGTCGTGTTTTGATTTCATGTTTATCTTAACAACGGACATGGATAATGTCAACGATATTATCGAACGATACAAAAATTCATTCTACTAATGTTCGTGTTTTAGATCAATTTCCCTTCAAATACGATTTTTTTCCCGCACGGAACGATCTGAATTGACCCATTTTCCTTTTTTTCCATAAAAATAGGTTCTTCCATTCGCCTTACAGGCAGATATCCTTCTTCTTTCATTTGCTGAAGCACCGCATCAATCGTTTGCTGCTCTGTCACTTCAAACTTTTTCTTCTTCGGCTTTGCCATTATTCTTTAATTCTCCTCTTCTTCACCGCTTTGACCCAGAAGCCGCCGTGGATTGTTTTTGGTTCGTACGCAATAATAAAGGCTTTTGAATCAAGTGTTTTAATCGTATCATATAGCTGGAGTTCATATTTTCTCGGCGTTAGGATCTGAAGGGCTGTGCGGTCGCCTTCAAGCCCGCCTGCCACCCAGTTTGTCACGCCGTAGCCTTTTTCACGGAGCTGCTTCGGAAGATCAAGATCGAGCTCCTTCGTAATCACATTGACCATAATATAGCCAAGCGCCAATTTTTCTTCTATTTTCATGCCGACAATTACGCCAAGACCGTAACCGAGCGCGTACGCGATCACATTTTGAATCTGGTCTAAGTTATCGAGCACCAGACTCAGTCCTGTCACATAAACCAGTATTTCAATCGTACTGATGCCGGCCGCTAAATAACGCTGTCCTTTCAGCGTTAAAATCATTCTTATCGTAAAAAATGACACATAGACAATATTAATAATGAGAATTATGAGAACCATGGCTATCCCATTTGATAAGATGGTTTGCATCATTTTATTCATCCCCCTACTCTTCAGCTTGCACAAAGCATTCATATTCTACTAGAGAAATGAGCCGTTTACAATCAGCTTCGCCCGTAAGCTTAAGCAAAATATTTCGACACGCTTTTATGTGTTGAACAGTAGTAGTTTACCCTCTTTCTCGCCTTTTCAAAATCAAAACAAAAAAGCCCGCTTTTCAGCAGACTCACCTCTTTATATCTATTGTCAGATCTCTTTTTTCATTTTCTGAAGGGACTTGTATTCTTTCTCAAGCTCACTCAGCGTGTAGTCAGCAAGCTGTTCCCCTCTTCCTTGATAAAATTCCGAGAGCAGTAATTTGGTTTTTAAAAATTGCTTCTTTTGGTTAATTGCTCGGCGAAGTACATCAGCCATGTCCATCATCCTCCTTAAACATAAAGGTTTTGCGCTGGACGTTTTCAGCATTTTCCCCATCATACACGGGTTAATCCTACAAATCAACTATGTTTTTTAGATATATTTGTAAAAAGTGTGACATAAAAAAACCGGCTAGGATTAGCCGGTTTTTTCATTAAAGCGGAATCAGCGACGCCGTAAAATACTCAGAAATAAACGGCCAAGTCACTGCCGTAAACAGCAGCGCTATCGCAACCACTGCAAATACACAATAGATATAATCAATTGATGCATCTTGTGCCGCCTGGTACACACGCTGTACATACAGCGCGATGATAAAAAAGATGGAAAACAAGATCAGCACCGTAAACAGTACTGTCAGCATTGGGATATTTACGATCGCAAAGATCAGCCAAAGGATTGAAACAGCAATTACCGGTACAAGCAATGAACCCAATACGGCAGCCGCTTCTCTGAACGTCACCTTCTGCTTCATCATATAGCGGGAGACAGCCCATATAGCAAAGACCATTACCGCGAAAAAGATCAGCAAATACACAAGAACAACTAAAAACCCGTCATAGAAAGCATGATGGCGTTCTCCGAAACCGAGCGGCCGATTCCAGCTTGCCTTTAACTGAAACCAATTCCCAATTGAAAAAATGATACTGAATATAAGCATTGAAATCAGACCGTACTTATAATGAGAAAAACCATCCGTTACGACAGTTTTCGTCGGAGATTTTAAAATCGAGAACGCAAAACCGCAATATCTGTTGATGGCTGCCCAAACAGACGCAAGCTTGTCTTTAACAGTTGATTCACCGCGTTCCTGGCGCGGTTTCTGCTTTTGTTTTTGCTTCTGCTTGCTTTGCCGGCTCGCCTTTCTGGACATTCTCGATAGCGGTTCTTCATCTGCATCTATTCTTTCACTCTGGTTAATTTCTTCTTCAAACGTTTCTTTTCTTTCTTCCGTCATGTCAGCAACTCCTATCAAAAAAATACGGCGGAATACCATTCAGCAAGAAAATAAAACACTTATATAAGGTACCGAAGCCTTCCTGAACAGTCAAGTCATTTCCATTTAAGTAAAGCATGGCGGCACATCTACATGACGGTATATCGTATGAAATGGTTTTATCTTTTGCAACAAAAAAACCAGCTGCCGGTGCAGCTGGTTTTTCAATTCTTATTTTAAGAAGATAAAGTACAGGATAAATACGATAAACAGCCCGTACATGATTGGATGAACCTCTTTGGCTTTTCCTTTGCACACCATTGTAATCGGATAGAAAATAAACCCGATGGCAATACCAGTCGCGATGCTGTACGTTAACGGCATCATGATCATGGTAAGGAAAGCAGGAACGGCCACCTCGAACTTATCCCAAGCGATTTTGCCAAGCGGCGCCACCATCAATGCACCCACAATAATAAGCGCCGGCGCTGTTACATTTGACGTAACGACTGATAGAAGCGGAGAGAAAAACGTAGCCAGTAAAAAGAGAATCCCTGTTACAATTGCGGCAAATCCTGAACGGGCACCCGCAGCGACACCTGAGCTTGATTCCACGTAAGAAGTTGTTGTAGACGTACCAAGCACGGCACCGATCACAATAGAAGATGAATCAGCTAAAAGCGCACGGCCCGCACGCGGCAATTTGTTTTCCTTCATTAAACCAGCTTGTGTTGCCACAGCAACAAGTGTACCAGCTGTATCAAAAAATCCGACAAACAAGAATGTTAAAATAACGATCAGCATTTGTACAGAGAAAATATCCGGGAGGTGAATCCACGCTTGTCCGAAAGTCGGCGCAAGGCTTGGCACACTGCCTATAATTTGAGTCGGAACCGGAACCAAACCGAAAATCATGCCGGCTACCGCTGTTAATAGCATCCCGATAAACACGCCTGCGTTCACGCGAAGCACCATTAAAATAACCGTGACAATCACACCGAAAATCGTTAACAGCACAGGTCCGCTGTGAATGTTTCCGATCGTGACGAGCGTAGAAGGATTTGCAGTAATGATTCCTGAGCCTTGTAAGCCAACGAATGTAATAAACAGGCCGATCCCCGCACCGACTGCCAATTTCAGCTCAGGCGGAATGGCGTTGATGATTTTTTCACGAAAACCTGTTAAAGAAAGAGCAACGAAAATAAGACCTGAAATAAAAACACCGGACAAAGCTGCCTGCCATGAAATACCCATACCAAGGACAACAGAAAACGCAAAAAACGCGTTCAGCCCCATACCAGGCGCAATGGCAATCGGATATCTCGCTATTAATCCCATTAAGATACAGCCTGCTGCAGACGCCAGCGCTGTCGCCGTAAAGACCGCACCCTGGTCAATTCTCAGCGCCTCCGGAAAATCTTTCACGCTCTCCAAAGCAAGCGTAATCGGATTGACGAACAAAATATATGCCATAGATAAAAAAGTCGTTAATCCGCCAATGATTTCATTGCGATAGCTGGTGCCCAGCTCATCAAACTGAAAAAACGTTTTCAAGCTATTTGACTCCCTTCACTCTTTGCTATTTATTCTGTCCTGAAAACGCCAAATAAAAAACGCCCCAATACATTTTGGGACGCTTGACTACAGACAGATTTCAGTTCGAATAAATAAACGTGTTTTATTTATATCAAACGAAAGAAATGTTTACGTAGTCAAGCCATTTACGGTAGCTTGGTAGAGACTTGCGAGCCATATTCCCGCGATTATACGAATTCATCTTATTTGATTTCTGTGTCTATTGTACCAAGTTCATTTTGAATTGACAATATAAACAACGAACATTACTTATTAAAAAAATTGGTTTATTCGTCTATTGACTAAATTGGTAACAATGATAAAAACCGTATGTATGGCAACATACGGCTTTTCAACTTATGATTATTTTTTTTCGGTAGGCTGACTCACCTGATGCACTGGTACAGTAAAGGAGAATGGCTTTAGTTGAATCAGGTCATTTAAAACGCCGTTATCAATATACAGACCGTATTCATTAAACTCAAAATGCTTTAAAGACAGCTTATCATTATAATCATCATCCAGTTCAAAAGTAGATACCATTTCGGCTGTTTTCATATTTTTCACTTTAGCAATATTTCCTTTCAAATAATAACCTTCTTCATAATCACCTACTGGATCAGGCCAAGATTGCATTTTTTTTATATCACCAAGGCCAATCGTTTCACCGATATTCACTAATTTATTTTCGTCCACGCTTGAGGTATCAATTCCAGTGAAATGGTAATGAACCAATACTTTCTTTCCTTTTTGGTTAATGTTGTTGATTTCAATCCCTATGTTTTGATGGTTTGTTTCTGAAACATGAAATGGCATCTCTGCATTTAACGGGATAATTTCACTGCCCTCTGCCTCAGATTTAATATCAGCTATTAATGTTAGCTTTTTCGCTTTTGGATTAATTGGTGATTCTAACTGTGTTTGTCCTTTTGCTCTAACCGTTCTCTCGTTTACTTTTTTGCGGTCTCCCAGTTCGATGTTTGACGATGTCATCTCATATGTGTTTCCTAAATCATCTTTAACTTCGTTAATTTCAACCGTATCATGCTTTGCTATGCCTTTATAATCGATTGTAAATTGAAGGACAGATCCAAGTTTCCCGTTTTCCACTTGAATATTGGAAAATTGATAACGATTATGATAAGCCGATATAACTTTTGAGCTTTCTAAATAACCCGCATTCTTTTTGGTAATAGGCAGTTTGAATCTCCAATTCCCCTGTATTTCATTGATATGAGTAATTACAAAGGGCACGGTTTCCCCATTTTTTATTTCAGTACCATTTGTATAAATCCTTAATTGTCCTGCGTATTGCTTGTTATTTAATTTTTTAAGCATTAAGGAATCGTAGTTGATTGAAAAGTTGTCGCTATAACTCGTTTCGTCGACATCATACATGATCTCTTTTTCATCAGAGTGGAAGTTATCAACAGTGAAGTTATAAACAAGCTGTCCGGCATCGTAATAGGAGCTGTTTACAGAAACAGTGATTCTCCTGGAGTCTGCTTTTTCATTTAAAGCTGTGACCAAATTGCTTTTAAACAATGATAGACCAACTTTATCTTGAAAATCCTTATAAATTTGTCCGACAATGGGTATGCTCCCCATCGCTTTGTTTACAGAGGGAAGAAAAAGTCCAGATGATAAATACAATATACATACCACAGCAGCAATAGCCATTCCATTTGTAATAGTTCGTACCCATTTAAAACGGCGCCTTGTGTTACTTTCATTTTCAGCACGAACGACAGCTTGATGTATTGCCTTTTTGAGTGCTTTCTTTGGCACTTCAATGTCATCAAATATCTGCTTCATTTGGTGTTTGTCCATTTGTTTTGATCCTCCTTTTCCAGCTCCTGTTTCAATGCTTTTCTCGCTCTATGTAAATGGGTTTTAATTGTGCCTTCTGCCATTCCTGTTTGTTCAGCTATCATTGAAATCGAATAATCTTGAAAATAATATAGCTGAATCGTGAGCTGAACATGTTCATCAAGTGTATCAAGTGCATTTCGCAAGTCTATGTATTCCTCAATATTACCTTGATCGATTCCAGTATCGTGATGTTTCTCGAACGGAACCAATTCTCCTTTCTTTTTATTCATGGCAAAAATGGAATTGATCAATATTCGAGTAAGCCACGTTAAAAAATACTTTGGCTCTTTTAGTTTTTCTATACTGATAAAAGCTTTATAAGCTGTTTCCTGTACAGCATCAAGTGCATCTTCTTTATTTCTTAAATAGAGATAAGCGGTTTTATATAAAGTCTCCTGATGTGCCAGCATAAGTTTTTCAAAGGCCCGAGCATTTCCTTTTCTCGCCTTTGTAATCAATCTTTCTTCCTTCACCTTATCCACCTCCTATGTTGTTAGATACAAAAATTGTCGAAACGGTTTCAAAAAGTTAACAAAAAAACGCCCCTTTTGAAAAAGGGACGTTTTTCTCATTGTTATTTACTTATTCCCACTCAATCGTCGCAGGCGGCTTACTTGTAATATCGTACACCACGCGGTTAATGTGCTTCACTTCGTTTACGATACGTGTCGAAATGACTTCAAGCACATCCCACGGGATACGTGCCCAGTCTGATGTCATGCCGTCGATTGATGTAACGGCACGGATTCCGATTGTGTAATCATATGTTCTTGCGTCACCCATAACACCAACGCTGCGGATATCAGGAAGAACAGTGAAGTATTGCCAGATATCACGCTCTAAGCCGTGATTTGCAATTTCTTCACGCAAGATTGCATCTGATTCACGAACGATTTCAAGTTTTTCTTCTGTTACTTCGCCAAGAACGCGGATTCCGAGTCCCGGTCCTGGGAACGGCTGACGCCATACGATTTCATCCGGAATGCCGAGCTCTGTGCCAAGCGCGCGCACTTCGTCTTTGAAGAGCGTATTTAACGGCTCGATCAGCTCAAACTGCATGTCTTCAGGAAGCCCGCCGACATTGTGGTGAGATTTGATCGTTTGCGCCGTTGCTGTACCGCTCTCGATGATATCTGTGTAAAGCGTACCTTGTGCAAGGTAGTCGATGCCTTTGAGCTTGTCCGCTTCATCATCAAACACGTAAATGAATTCATTACCGATGATTTTGCGTTTTTGTTCAGGATCAGAAACGCCTTTTAGTTTGTTTAAGAATCGATCTTTTGCGTCTACTTTAATCACATTCATGTTAAAGCCCTCGCTGAATGTTTTCATAACACCCTCAGCTTCGCCTTTACGGAGAAGACCATGGTCTACAAAGATACAAGTCAGCTGGTCGCCGATCGCTTTATGAATCAAAACAGCAACAACAGAGGAATCAACGCCGCCGCTTAGCGCGCAAAGAACCTGTTTGTCTCCGACCGTTTCACGGATTTTTTGCATTTCGATTTCGATAAAGTTCTCCATTGACCATTCGCCTTCGCATTCGCAAACACCGAATACAAAGTTTTTCAGAAGATCATTGCCGTATTCAGAGTGGCGCACTTCCGGGTGGAACTGAACGCCATACCATTTTTTGTCCGCTTTGCTCATCGCTGAGTTCGGGCAGTGATGGCTTGTCGCGTCAACAGTGAAGCCTTCAGGAACTTCTACAACCAAATCGCCGTGGCTCATCCAAACCACTTGTTCGTTTGGAAGATCTTTGAACAAATCAGGTGTGCCTTCGATGCGGATGTTTGCTTTTCCGTATTCACGCTGGCTTGCCGCTTCAACTTTACCGCCAAGGTAATGAGTCATCAGCTGCATGCCGTAGCAAATTCCCAAAACAGGAATATCAAGCTCGAAGATTTTCTCGTCACAGCGGAAAGAGTTTTCATCATACACACTGTTTGGACCGCCGGATAAAATAATTCCTTTTGGATTCATTTTTTTAATTTCTTCAGCCGTCAATGTATCTGGATGCAGCTCGCTGTAAACACCGAATTCACGGATACGGCGTGTAATCAGCTGGTTATACTGACTGCCGAAATCAAGGACAAGAATCATTTCATTCACTAACTTTGTCATGGTTGTCACCTAATCTCCTCTAAGTTTTTTGACACAGAAAAAAACGAGGACAGATATGAAGCTCGCTCCGCCCTCTTTGGCAAGGCCGTTTGCCGGAGTCAGGCCAACTCGCTCCCAGACTCCGATAATATTCACTAATTCTAACAACACGTTGATAAGCGGTCAAGACCATCTTCTTTTAATTAAATTTTCCCATAACTCTCTGGAATCATTCCAAAGCGCTGAAGAATCTTCATTTCTGTAAAGCGCCCTTTCATAGCTTAATGTCAGCTTTGACATGTCTTCTATGTCGTATTTTTCATCGATTCGTTTTGCATAATCACGCAGCGTTTCACTGCCTCGTTTCGGCAGCCCTTTTCTCTTCAGTTGTTTCAGCAGCGCGTCATATGCCTCAAAAAACGCGTGCTGATCGTTGCGCCGCTTCAATTTCCTCACGGCGAAAACAGGAATCCATAACGAGCGGAAAACATACAGCAATACAGCTGCAACCAGGAGGACTGCAAGAACCGCAAGCGCTGCATACAAGCCCGCACCGGCATTGGTATGTGAAGCGGACGGCTTTTTAGAAACAGCTGGCTCCCGTTTTTCCTTTTGTTTTTCTTCTTTTTGCGGCTGTTTTTTCTCTTCTTTCTGTTTCTCTTGTGCTTTCTTCGGCGAGCTGCTGTTATCGCTGCCAGAGTCCTTTGTTTCAGAAGATGTAAATTGAGCCGGATTTGTAAACCCTTTAGTCGGCTCAAATGTAACCCAGCCCTGTTCCGGGAAATACACCTCTACCCAGGAATGGGCATTGTTATTTGTCACTTCGTAAATGCTGCCATTTTTGTTCCCTGCTTCTTTGTATTCGCCGGACGTATAACCCTTTACCCAGCGGGCCGGAATCCCGGCCGAGCGCAAGAGCACCACCATGGCGGAAGAAAAGTTATCACAATAACCCATTTTCGTTTCAAAGAGAAATTGATCGACATAATCTTCATCATTCTTAGGAATGGTCACGTTTTCTGTTTCATAGGTGAACGCATTTGACCCTAAATAGTCCTCAACCGCTTTCACCTTATCAAACATATTGTCGTGATCCTGAGTCAGTTTGATCGCAAGGGTTCTCACCCGCTCTGGCAGTGAATCTGGAAGCTGCATGTAGCGATCGCTGAATGTGTACTCCTCACTGTTTTTTCTCACTTTTACCTTTCTCAGTTCATCCAGCTTATAAACCGGGGAATTGTACGTTACAGTATAATTCCCCATATTTCTGATTTCACCGGCTTGTTCACTGATCGGAGAAATTTGCTCCGTGTTGCCGTTCATTTCAAGTGAGACAGCCTGCTTTGGCTGAATGGTTTCCGCACCAATCGGATACATCAGATGGTTATACCCGTAGTGCTTATCGACTTTTACACGGACGGTGCGGCGCTCTGTCGCAACCTTATGGTCAAACCACAGATTTTCAACTTTTCCATTGCTAAGCTGATACGACATGCCTGTGTCTGTTTCAATCCAGCCTTTTCCGGTATACGTGTCCTTCGTTTCCACACGGAAATACGTACGCTCTTTTCCCTGCCATGTAAAAACAGGTGTAGCATCCTGCTGGAACGGGCCGCCGAGTGATTCATCATGATTCCCGTATCCGATTTTGCTTTCCCCTGCAGACACGCGGTCTTGATGAGTGATTTTTTTAAGAAAAGGCACCGGATCAGGCCAGGCCGGCTCTGATTTTGGAGCGGCGAGTCCGAATCCCGTTGCAGCCAAAACCAATACAGATAAAGGAAGAAACCATTTCAGGACAGATGTTTTTGGCAGTGTGATTCTTTCCATCAGCTTAATGCGTTCCAAGTATAAAAGGCCCAGCATAAAGAAGCCGATCAGCACGATACGGATGACGGCAAAAGTGGCATCATATGGCGTAAAGGTATCAAGAATCGTAATATACGCTACTGTCATCAAAAAGAAAAACAAAATTCTTCTCTGGTAAATCACCCAATAATGCAGGAGATAGACCAGCAGCCACAGCAGCACAAAAAACAGCAGGGTCCGAAATGAAGGAATCATGTCATTCCATTGCCCAGATTGAATCAGCGTGATATTCAGATAGACATCCTGCAAAAAAGAGCTGACCCAGCTCAAGTCGAATATAGATCCTTGATAAAACAGGATGTGTATCGAGATCAATGTAAATATGACACAAAAAGGAACGGTGACAAACCACCTCATCCTGAAAAAAGTCAGCAGAAACGTCAAACCGATAAAGACACTAAAAAAGCCTGTATGTTTCGTTTCAGTAAAACTGTCAAGCGGCCTGAGCCACTCCCACAGCAATAAAAAAGCCAGAAAATAAAATAACAGCAAGCTCAAACGGCTTCCCTTGTGATCATCGTGCGGCATGTGAACCAGTCACCTCTCTTTCTAAACAACACGCGAAACTCGCCCGCCCCTCATGACCCGAACTCTGATTTGGCGTTTCATCATGCGCTCAATCATGACATTTTCAGCTTGAGAGAGCTCAGCATCTTTCTCTTTTGCCAGTATCACCGTAACCCGGCCGCCTCCTATTTCTGCGAGGTGCAGCATATCTTCCGTTAACTGTCCCGTGACAACAACTTGATCAGCTTGGCGAACAGATGGCTTTCCCAGCTCTTCCCGTGCATATCGGCTTATCGGGTCTGCCGCATCACAATGAGCGATGGTTAAATGCCGAAGCATGTGCTTAAAATGCTGATCCCCTTCCTGAATAGGGAAAATGTTTTTTTCCTTCCCGATGGAAGCCAGACCAGCACCCGCGCCGTTTTTTAAAACAGAATGAAGAATCGAAGCTGTCACTGAAACGACCTCTTCGAATGCGTCTGAGGAAAAACGGTCCATCAGCAGAAACAGATTTTTGCTGCGAGAAGGCTCAAATTCCTTCGTCATCAGCTGGCTCCGCCGTGCAGATGTCTTCCAATCTAACGCAGCAAATCGGTCTCCCGGCTGATAATTCCGCACACTTGCTGCGACTGAGGAATGGTGCTGATGAATAGGAGAAGAACCGCTTACACCGTCTTCCTGATGCCTCTCATTCACCTGATAGGAAAAACGCTGATAGAATGGATAAACAAACAAGGTATCATTCAGCTCAAAAAATGCTGTTTTTTCAATCAAGCCAAGAACATCCCCGGTTCGCACCCTGACAGAATGAAAGTGATGCTCTCCGCGCGGTACCCGAGCTAATTCATACGACATCGTCATGCTCCGTTTAAACCAAGGAAAAACGAGCCGTTTGGCCGCGGCTCCGTCTCGATTTAATGACTCGATACCTTCTGGCAGGCAATCTTCAATCACCATATACATCAGGGGAAATGGCAGCTTTCTTCTCAGCGTAACCGTTACGCCCAGCCTGTCCCCCGCATGCAATTGTGTTTTATCCATTTGCCTTGAAGCCTGAAAAGAACGGAGCGGATACAAGGCCAGCAGCCCGGCATACAAGACAAAAGGGAGAAACGCGTAAAACAAAAACCAGCTGACAAAGCCGCCCTGAAACATCGCATAAGAAAAAACAGCAGCCGTCAATAAAATTAATATAATCAGCTTCCAACCATATACGAGCCATTGCCATTTCTTATTCATCAGCGGACCGACGACCTTTGAACCGGCACCTTCACAGCTGACATGATCTCCCTTACGATCGCTTCTGCCTGAATCCCTTCAAATTTTGCCTCAGAATGAAGCATCATCCGGTGCGGCAGCGTGAAAGGAGCTAAATATTGAATATCATCCGGTATGACATAGTCGCGATGATGCAGCAGCGCGTATGCCTGTGCCGCTTTCATGAGGGCGATTGAGCCGCGCGGACTGACGCCTAATTGAACAGAAGGATGCTGTCTCGTTTTCTGCACAATTTCAACGATATATTCCTTAATGCTGTCATCAGCACGGACATTTTGCACTTCCCTCTGTAAACAGATGAAGTCTTCTTTTGCAATAACCGGCTCAAGCGTCTCAATCGGATGGCTTTTTTCCTGAAGAGATAAGACGTCAAGCTCTTCATTAAAGGACGGATAACCCATCCGAAGTTTGAATAAAAAACGGTCAAGCTGAGCTTCCGGCAAAGGATAGGTCCCTTCATATTCGACCGGGTTTTGCGTTGCCATCACAAAAAAAGGAGCGGCAAGCTGCATCGTATGGCCATCTACCGTGACGCTCCCCTCTTCCATCGCTTCGAGCAAAGCCGACTGTGTCTTCGGAGAGGTACGGTTGATTTCATCTGCCAGCACGATATTTCCCATAATTGGGCCGGGACGATATTCAAATTCCATCGTTTTCGCATTATAGATAGATACCCCTGTTACATCAGATGGCAGCAAATCCGGAGTGAATTGGATTCTTTTGAAATCGGCGCCGATTGACTTTGCCAGCGCGCGGACCATCATCGTTTTTCCGACTCCGGGTACATCCTCAAGCAGCACATGCCCTTTGGCAAGAAGGGCTGCTAAGCTGAGTATGGCGATGTCTCGTTTTCCAACCATTACTCTATTAATATGTTCAACTGCTTTCCCCAGCAAAGGATGCAGGTCTTCTTGATATGCCATTCTTTTCCTCCTAGTCATCTACAAAATTCATCATAATGTAACCTAACTTTACCACAAAAAGCAATCTGTATAAAAAAACGATTCTAGCAAATTGTTACCAATAAAGCTGGCCAAAACACACAAAAAAGCTTCCTGTGACAGGAAGCTCCATTATTTTTGTTCTAAAGGCTCCATATGAACATGCGAATAATCAATCGCATGCTCCTCCTTCATTCTCCGCTCAATTTCATTGGCTATATCGTGGCTTTCCGTAATATTTAAATCTGCCGATACCTCAACCACCACATCAACATGAACCGTACTGCCCAAGTATCTTGCTTTTATGTCTTTTAAACGGCTCACACCGGAGATTTTTTCGATTGTCTGTTTATAAGCGGAAATGTCCCTTATGTCGAATCCATCTGTCAAAGAGTGAGATGACTCTTTAAAAATATCCCATGCGGTCTTGCAAATAAGCAGACCGATCACAAACGCAGTGACCGTATCAATCCAAGCAAGATGGAATTGAGCAGCCACAATGCCGATAAATGTGCCGATACTGACGAATGCGTCTGATTTATTATCAGCAGCCGCAGCAAGGAGCGCCTGGCTCTTCACCTTTTTGGCCAGCCTTTTATTGTACCGATAAACGATCAGCATCAGGACTGCCCCGCCCGCTTCCGTCCAAGCCGCAATCATATCCGGCGTCTCTTGTTTAGCAGAAAAAATAGATTCTCCGGCACTGAACAGCACTTGCAGGCCGACAACCATCATAATAAACGATGCGATAAGCGATGCAATCGTTTCCGCTCGAAAGTGGCCGTATGGATGATCTTCGTCAGGAGGCTTTTGAGAGATGCGCAGGCCAATCAGCACAGCAACAGAAGCAATAATGTCAGTTGTATTATTTAACCCGTCTGCCGTAAGTGCTTCCGAGTGAAAAAGATAACCGATGATCAGCTTAATTGCGGAAAGAACTAGATACGCGGCAATGCTGACCAGCGCTCCGGATTCTCCCTTTTTCAGTTCATCATATCTCTCCATACAAAACCTCCTCCCCGCTCACATTTTCCTATTATTATCTTACAAAGCTGATCCGCAGTGGGTCTACAGAAACATGATTCACCCGCCACAGAAAAATAGTGACGAAGGAACACTTTTTCTCTCATCCAATTTATTTGCTCCGCCAAAAAGCCCATCAGATCCAATGATACCAGCGCTTCTCGCATTCTATCGAATTGTAAATAGTACACAAAATCACACAGCGAATAAAAAACGAAACATTTTTTCCACACATTCGCTGAAAGCGCAAACAAAACACTACAAATTTGAAATAAGCTGGTATATTTTCTTACACGAATTTTCGACAAACTGTATATTTATGATAGAGTTTCAATTATCATAATATTCAGTAATGATTGCATTTTAAAAGGAGGTAACTTATGAACCAGTCTCAATCAGGATTAAAAAAGGAATTAAAGACCCGCCATATGACAATGATTTCGATTGCCGGTGTAATCGGAGCCGGCCTATTTGTAGGCAGCGGTTCAGTGATTCACTCGACCGGTCCGGGTGCCGTTGTTTCTTACGCGTTAGCCGGATTATTGGTGATTTTTATTATGAGAATGCTCGGTGAGATGTCTGCCGTAAACCCGACGAGCGGATCGTTTTCTCAATACGCTCACGACGCCATCGGACCGTGGGCAGGATTTACAATCGGCTGGCTGTACTGGTTTTTCTGGGTGATCGTCATAGCGATCGAAGCCATTGCCGGTGCTGGCATTATTCAATACTGGTTCCATGATATTCCGCTGTGGCTGACAAGTTTGATCTTGACCATTGTGCTCACCCTGACAAACGTCTACTCTGTTAAGTCTTTCGGTGAGTTTGAATATTGGTTCTCCCTCATTAAAGTTGTGACTATCATTGCTTTTCTAATCGTTGGTTTTGCCTTTATTTTTGGCTTTGCACCGGGCAGTGAGCCAGTCGGTTTTTCGAATCTTACAGGCAAAGGCGGATTTTTCCCGGAAGGCATCAGCTCCGTATTGCTCGGCATTGTCGTTGTCATTTTCTCTTTTATGGGAACTGAAATCGTTGCCATTGCAGCAGGGGAAACATCCAACCCGATCGAATCTGTGACAAAAGCCACCAGATCCGTTGTATGGCGCATCATCGTCTTTTACGTGGGCTCAATCGCCATTGTCGTAGCGCTATTGCCATGGAATTCAGCAAATATTTTAGAAAGCCCTTTCGTCGCTGTACTTGAGCATATAGGAGTGCCCGCAGCCGCACAGATTATGAACTTTATCGTCCTCACAGCCGTACTCTCTTGCCTGAATTCAGGTTTGTATACCACATCCAGAATGCTGTATTCACTTGCAGAAAGAAATGAAGCGCCGCGCCGTTTTATGAAATTGAGCAAAAAAGGCGTTCCCGTACAAGCCATTGTGGCCGGGACATTTTTCTCTTATATCGCGGTCGTAATGAACTATTTTTCACCGGATACCGTCTTTTTATTCTTAGTCAACTCATCAGGCGCAATCGCTTTACTCGTCTATCTTGTCATCGCCGTTTCCCAGCTGAAAATGCGGAAAAAACTCGAAAAAACAAACCCAGAAGCATTGAAGATCAAAATGTGGCTCTTCCCTTTCCTAACCTACTTGACCATCATCGCCATTTGCGGAATTTTAGTGTCCATGGCGTTTATTGATTCCATGAGAGACGAGCTGCTGCTGACAGGCGTCATCACGGGAATCGTTCTGATTTCTTACCTTGTGTTCAGAAAACGCAAGGTGAGCGAGAAAGCGGCTGCCAACCCAGTCACACAGCAGCAACCCGATATCCTGCCTTAATGCTGATCAAATCCTAAACGGCCTGCCGTTTAGGATTTTGTTATTTTCTTCTTCGGGCGGACTGCAGCACGAAGATTTTTTGTAACCATCACGTCCTTATTGTCATTAACTATAGTACCAATTTGGAAAATTTAGATAAGGACAGATGAAAATGACACTTGAAAAATTTGTGGATGCTCTCCCAATCCCAGATACACTAAAGCCAGTACAGCAATCAAAAGAAAAAACATACTACGAAGTCACCATGGAGGAATGCACTCATCAGCTCCATCGCGATCTCCCTCCAACCCGCCTGTGGGGCTACAACGGCTTATTTCCGGGGCCGACCATTGAGGTTAAAAGAAATGAAAACGTATATGTAAAATGGATGAATAACCTTCCTTCCACGCATTTCCTTCCGATTGATCACACCATTCATCACAGTGACAGCCAGCATGAAGAGCCCGAGGTAAAGACTGTTGTTCATTTACACGGCGGCGTCACGCCAGATGATAGTGACGGGTATCCGGAGGCTTGGTTTTCCAAAGACTTTGAACAAACAGGACCTTATTTCAAAAGAGAGGTTTATCATTATCCAAACCAGCAGCGCGGGGCTATATTGTGGTATCACGATCACGCCATGGCGCTCACCAGGCTAAATGTCTATGCCGGACTTGTCGGTGCATATATCATTCATGACCCAAAGGAAAAACGCTTAAAACTGCCTTCAGACGAATACGATGTGCCACTTCTTATCACAGACCGCACGATCAATGAGGATGGTTCTTTGTTTTATCCGAGCGCACCGGAAAACCCTTCTCCGTCACTGCCTAATCCTTCAATCGTTCCGGCTTTTTGCGGAGAAACCATACTCGTCAACGGGAAGGTATGGCCATACTTGGAAGTCGAGCCAAGGAAATACCGATTCCGTGTCATCAACGCCTCCAATACAAGAACCTATAACCTGTCACTCGATAATGGCGGAGAGTTTATTCAGATTGGTTCAGATGGAGGGCTCCTGCCGCGATCTGTTAAACTGAATTCTTTCAGCCTTGCGCCTGCTGAACGTTATGATATCATCATTGACTTCACAGCATATGAAGGAGAATCGATCATTTTGGCAAACAGCGCGGGCTGCGGCGGTGACGTCAATCCTGAAACAGATGCGAATATCATGCAATTCAGAGTCACAAAACCATTGGCACAAAAAGACGAAAGCAGAAAGCCGAAGTACCTCGCCTCATACCCTTCGGTACAGCATGAAAGAATACAAAACATCAGAACGTTAAAACTGGCAGGCACCCAGGACGAATACGGCAGACCCGTCCTTCTGCTTAATAACAAACGCTGGCACGAACCCGTCACAGAAGCACCAAAAGTCGGCACAACTGAAATATGGTCCATTATCAACCCGACACGCGGAACACACCCGATCCACCTGCATCTAGTCTCCTTCCGTGTATTAGACCGGCGGCCGTTTGATATCGCCCGTTATCAAGAAAGCGGGGAATTGTCCTATACCGGTCCGGCTGTCCCGCCGCCGCCAAGTGAAAAGGGCTGGAAAGACACCATTCAAGCGCATGCAGGTGAAGTCCTGAGAATCGCGGCGACATTCGGTCCGTACAGCGGACGATACGTATGGCATTGCCATATTCTAGAGCATGAAGACTATGACATGATGAGACCGATGGATATAACAGATCCCCATAAATAATCCGACAAACTTGCCTCTAGCAGGCAAGTTTTTTCTTTATGAAACCTTTGGCCCTATTTATCGTATTACGTAAAAACAGCAAAAAGGAGCTGCTTTTTATGCTGACACACGACCTACATGAAAAAATAAAGCAATACATTTCCATTTATGCTGAATTAAAATCAAAATTAAAATGGAAAGTTTCACACGATCAGATATTAATGCTCATTTCTTCTGCATATATTGTGAATAAAAGAGAGTTTGATTTTCAGCGCTTTTATGATTTGAGCAGCTATATCAAATCAAACATCGGCAGCTTCTCAACACTCAATTCACACCACCGCTTTACTGTTGCATCTATTCTGGACATTCATTTTCAGCATGAGGCAAAACAAACATTTCATACTTTTATCGATGTATACAATGAAATGGTGAAGCTAGGATATAAGCGGGATATGTTCACATACCTTTCCGCTCTGATCTTGCTCACCGGAAAATCTGAAACGACAAACCAAAAAGAACAGATGAACATGGGGCTAGCAGTTTATCAGCAGATGAAGAAAAATCATTATTTCCTCACTTCAACTCAGAATGTTCCGCTTGCCATACTGCTTGGAGAAAACGGAGAAGGTTTGCAGGCGCTACAGAAGGCGGAAACATGCTATCAGCTGCTGGCAGCCAACGGCTTTAAAAAAGGACAGTACTTACATCAGGTCAGCCATATTCTGGCCTTGCAAAGTGAAAAAGAGCCCGAAATGCTGGTTTCCGCTTGCAAACAGATATATCAATCCATCACTGAATCTGTCAAAAAACCAAAGGATTATCATTATCCAGACCTTGCTCTCCTCACATTTCTGGAAGAGCCAGATATCAAAACCGTTTTGTGCATCACTGACGAATTAAACCAGGAAAAAGCTTTTAAATGGCAAAAGGAAATGAACTTTAAAATTGCTGTCAGCCTCTATCTCAGTGAGCATATGGAGAAAAATCTGCTGATGGAATCAGGACTATACACCGCTATCGAAACAGTCATTCAAGCGCAGCAGGCAGCCGTGACAGCTGCCATCATCAGCTCAACAGCAGCCAGCCATACTCATGATGGAAACTAAAGGAGGAGAAACATGCCATACATCACATTAGAAGATCAGACACGCCTTTACTATGAAACACACGGGAACGGGACGCCGATCCTGTTTATACATGGGGTGCTGATGAGCGGACAATTTTTCCACAAACAATTTTCGGCGCTTTCTGCCAATTATCAATGTATTCGTCTTGATCTTAGAGGACACGGCGAATCTGACAAAGTGCTTCACGGCCACACCATTTCCCAATATGCCCGTGACATAAGGGAATTTCTAAATGCAATGGAGCTTGACCATGTCGTTCTTGCCGGCTGGTCAATGGGCGCTTTTGTCGTATGGGATTATCTCAATCAATTTGGGAATGATAACATTCAAGCCGCTGTGATCATCGATCAATCCGCTTCCGACTATCAATGGGAGGGCTGGGAACACGGTCCATTTGATTTTGACGGCTTAAAAACAGCGATGCACGCCATTCAAACTGACCCGCTGCCTTTCTACGAAAGCTTCATCCAGAATATGTTCGCAGAACCGCCTGCCGAGACCGAAACAGAATGGATGCTGGCAGAAATTCTCAAACAGCCGGCTGCCATTTCTAGCACGATTTTATTTAACCAAACGGCCGCTGATTACCGGGGCACCCTCCAAAACATCAATGTGCCGACATTGCTGTGCTTCGGGGAAGACAAGAAATTTTTCTCTACAGCAGCTGGGGAACACTTGCGCAGCAATATTCCAAACGCGACACTCGTTACCTTTCCTAAAAGCAGCCATTGCCCGTTTTTAGAAGAGCCAGATGCTTTTAACAGCACACTCCTCTCCTTTTTAGATGGGGTTATTGGAAAGTCATAAAGAAAAAGGAATTAGGAGATTAGGGAAAAGTATGAGACAATAAGAAGTGTGCAGTAAAATACATGAGGGAAGAAGTGACTTTATGTCTTACTATAACAAACGAAATCAAGAACCGCTGCCAAAAGAAGATGTGAGTACTTGGGAATGCACAAAAGAAGACTGTAATGGCTGGACCCGAAAAAACTTCGCCAGCAGTGATACGCCATTGTGCCCTTTATGCGGAAGTAAAATGGTCGACGGCATCCGTTCATTAGTGAATCTCCAAAACAACAGCCAAACGAAAACAAGCTAGTTCTTCCCTATAACAAATGCATCTCCTGCAAGCAAACAAACCCCGAACGGAGACAAAATTCTATATTTCAGAATAAAAGCCTCTCATTGCAAGAGGCCAAATACGAAGAAAGAAGCCCAAAACTGTAAACGTTTAGGGCTTTTTTGTCTGTTTCAATGGTATAATATGGATATAAGAGGAGTGATAACGTGATCTCAAACCAGCAGCAAAAAGACTTGAAAAAAAGAGCTGCGTTCAAAAAGCTGAATGTTGCAATGAACTCATATGTTGAACTTCTGTTTTTGTCAGTACCTCTGATTCATATCTTTAAATGGCTCGGATCATTAGCTCTGCACCTCATCCATTAAAAAAACCACTCAGCTCATGCCGAGTGGTTTTTATTAGTTAATCACAGAAAAGCTGTTGATGATGCCGTTTGGATTTTCCCATACTTTTTTGAAGGTCTTATTTTCAAGGCTATAGGAATAAATCGTCCGCACCTTAGCTTCACGCCCTGTTTCATCCTTCAGTTTTTTAGCCCCCTTGGCTTCGGCAAGAAAATAAATGTTCTTTCCATCCTTAGAGAACTGAGGCTGTGCGTCAATTAACAGCTTAAATGATTTTTGATTTGAGATGATGCTTTCATACTTTTTCGTATCCGCATTGAGCATCTGAATAGAAGCGGTTTGCTCCGTTCCTTTCTGCGTATATGATGTGAATAAAATACGTTTATCATCATCAGAAACAGCAATATCGCTGATAAATTGGTTCAGGCTTTTCAGCTCATTAAATTTATGTTGACGGCCTTCCGCAAAATGAATCGTTGTCGGTTCAGGGTCGATGCCCTTTTCGTTTGCTTCATCTGTTTTCTTGTAGTCTTCTTCTACAGAATAATGAAGCAATGCAAATGAATCGTTTTTTTGGTTATAAAAGAAGCTGCTGACGGTGTCATCCTGATCATTAGCGGCAGGATAAAGATTTTTATACTTTTTCGTCTTCAGATCAAAAGCGGCGATCCGAAAATTGCTTTCGTCCGCTTTTCCTAAGCGGAAATAGATGGTTGAACGGTCCTTTGATAAAAATAAACTGTCCGCACTCTCCGCGCCTTTATAAAGCATCGTTTTTTTATGAGACTTCAGATCCAATTTAAAAAGCCTCATTTCATTCTGTTCATTATTGCCCGTATAATAGAGCACCTGCTGTTTTTGATCCAAGGCAAATGCCGGATAGCTGGTCAGCTTCTCCTCATGGATCACCTTGTCATTTTCATAATACTTTGTCAGCAGATCCGTATCTGTAATTGAAACCAGCAGCTCATCACCGCTTTCGGTATTGACTGAAACATCAGCAGCCTTCTCATGGCCTTTATCCTTTGCAACATAAAACGCAACCCCCGCGGCAGCTGCCGCTATTATCACTGCTAATAATAATATGATTCTTTTTTTCATCTTTTATCTCCACCAATAGAAAAAGCAAGAATGTGACTTCTTGCTTTCCAGATTATATATGTACATTAATAGCTGTAATGCCCCGCTACTTTACCTTTGCTTAATGGGTATCCAAGCGCTTTAAACGCTTTAGGGCTAACATCCAGCACTGCATTAGGCATTCTGCCAACATCATTTTTATAAACCGTAATCACCTTTTTAGGCTTCGCTTTTGCATAAGCTCTGATTTTTGTCCCGTTTCTAGGAACATCAAATCCGATTTTGGTCGCACAATCCCAATGTCCAAGTTTCTTACCTGAAGAGCCTTTTTTCCCGACTCCGTTATACCAAGTAATATTTCCGTTCACATGTTTCGCACTGGCATCTGATGAAAAACTAAAAGCTCCCAAAGTACTTCCTACTAAGATAAAAGCGGCTAAAATGACTTTCTTCAACATTTCGTCCCCCTGTTTGTTAACATCTAGGAAGATTATACACGATCAACCAGCTATTTTTTATTTCAATATCCTTACAGTAATGTTACAAAGTCAAAAAGTTACCTCTGCTAAATTAAACCATGGAAGATTATCCTATTATAATAGCGGTATTAGCGTTATAATTATTGATAGAGTAGTTGTCGCATTCAATATGAACGAACCATTACCGTATTGTTCAAACCAAATTCATAGCTATGTAAACGATTGATACTCTCATATAAAGAAAAAAGAGTGTGCGAGACCCTTTTTTCTTTAAAGTTTCTTTTTTCAAAAAAACGTAGATTATATTATATAAAAATTTCATTTCTTTTTTGGTTTTAAAAATGGCGATTTTGTGAACAGTTCATATTGACCGGTGCGGAATTACTCACATCAAAAGTTATAGGAGTGGTAATCCATGAAGGCAGCAAGATGGCATAACCAAAAGGATATCCGTATTGAACATATCGAAGAGCCAAAAACGGAGCCGGGAAAAGTAAAGATCAAAGTCAAATGGTGCGGCATCTGCGGAAGTGATTTACACGAATATCTGGGCGGCCCGATCTTTATTCCGGTTGACAAACCGCACCCATTAACAAATGAAACGGCCCCTGTCACAATGGGGCATGAATTCTCCGGTGAAGTTGTCGAAGTCGGAGAAGGCGTTGAAAATTATAAAGTTGGAGACCGCGTTGTAGTCGAGCCGATTTTTGCTACACACGGCCACCAAGGCGCCTACAACCTTGATGAACAAATGGGATTCCTCGGCTTAGCCGGCGGAGGCGGCGGTTTCTCTGAATACGTCTCTGTGGATGAAGAGCTTTTGTTCAAACTTCCTGATGAATTATCATATGAACAAGGCGCGCTCGTTGAACCTTCTGCAGTTGCTCTATACGCTGTCCGCTCAAGCAAACTCAAAGCAGGCGACAAAGCGGCTGTATTCGGCTGCGGCCCGATCGGACTTCTTGTCATTGAAGCGCTGAAGGCTGCCGGTGCAACTGATATTTACGCTGTTGAGCTTTCTCCTGAACGCCAGCAAAAAGCTGAGGAGCTTGGCGCGATCATCGTTGATCCGTCTAAAACAGACGATGTAGTCGCTGAGATTGCAGAACGTACAGGAGGCGGTGTTGACGTAGCATTCGAAGTCACTGGTGTCCCAGTGGTGTTACGACAAGCCATCCAGTCCACTACAATTGCCGGTGAAACCGTCATCGTCAGCATTTGGGAAAAAGGTGCTGAAATCCATCCGAACGATATCGTAATCAAAGAACGTACAGTAAAAGGAATTATCGGATACCGCGACATCTTCCCGGCTGTATTGTCATTAATGAAAGAAGGCTATTTCTCAGCCGACAAACTCGTAACGAAAAAAATCGTACTAGATGATTTGATCGAGGAAGGCTTCGGGGCTCTTATTAAAGAGAAAAGCCAAGTCAAAATCCTTGTCAGACCTAACTAATTTGAAACCAAAAAGAATCCGCACTCGGGTGCGGATTCTTTTTTTAATTATCCAATCACTTCAGCCCCAGAATCCTTCTTTGCCCCGCCGTGATCATAAGCGCGGAAGTTTTCCTCCAGCTGCTCAAGCGAAAGACCTTTCGTTTCCGGTAAAAACTTCTTCACAAACAGGACAGAGCAAATTCCTAATCCAACGAAGATAAAGAACGTTGTGGACAGCCCGATAGCTGCCAGCAATATCGGAAACGTGAAACTGACTGCAAAATTCACCATCCACAGACAGAATACCGTAACACCCATTCCCAGTCCGCGCAGGCGAAGCGGGAAGATTTCAGAAAGCATCAGCCAAGTCACTGGTGAAATGGCGCCCTGCTGAAAAGCAAGAAATGTGACCGTTAATGACAGGATTACATATGGAAGTGCCGGTGATCCTTCAAGTACAAGTGAGAATATCCCGATCAGCAATAACGCTGTTGTCGTACCGATCAAGCCTGTCATCAGCATCGGCCGGCGCCCCACTCTTCCCAGCAGCCAGATTCCGACGAATGTTGCCAATACCGAAATCACGCCATTCGCAATATTTCCGATTAAAGCGGCTTCCGTTTGGAAACCGGAATTTCTTAGAATTTCAGTCCCATAATACATAATCGAATTCACACCTGTAATTTGCTGTACAATCGCAATCCCTAATCCAATAAACACAATACGGCGCACCCATGGGACTGAAAGATCTTTAAACGTCGCTTTTTCAAGCTGATCTTCTTTTTTGAAAGCGAATTCAATTTCTTGCAGCTCAGCTGCTGCCCGCTTTTCGTCTCTGATTTTTTTCAATACACGCAAAGCATCTTCTTTTCTTCCTTTAGAAACAAGCCAGCGGGGACTCTCGGGCATTCTGATCATGCCGAAAAACAGGAACACGGCTGGAAGTGACGCAATGACCAGCATAAACCTCCACACATGGGAGTTGTCTCCCATTGTTGTTCCAAGGATCGCATTAAAAACAAAGGCCAAAAGCTGTCCTGATACAATCATCAATTCGTTCTGCGTCACCATCCGTCCCCTGCTTTCCACAGGAGACATCTCTGCTAAATAGGCAGGCACCGTTACGGATGCACCCCCAACCGCAATACCGAGCACAAAACGGGAAATAATCATGACCGTAACATTTGGTGCAAACGTGCACCCAATCGTTGAAATAAAAAATATAACAGCGAGGAACAAAATATTTTTGCGGCGGCCGTTAAAATCAGACATCCTGCCGCCAAACACAGCACCTAGCGCGGCTCCAAAAAGAAGTGAACTGGTGACAAGGCCCTCTGTGAAGGCATTGAGATTAAGCTGATCCGGCTCTCCCATATACGGCAAAGCTCCATTGAGCACACCGGTATCATAGCCAAAAAGAAGCCCGCCAAAAGTGGAGACTAAAATAATTGTACGTAAAAATGACATTTGATTGCCTTGTTTATTCATACTGTTTCCCCCAGTCTTTTTCAAAATGCGTATGTCAAAAACTTATTCCAGGGCTGCTGCCTTCCTCACATTTTGTAAGCAGGCTTCAGAAAATAGTTGTTCATGTTTTTATCCAATAACCTCATAACCTTCCCTTCTTCTTAGCATGTCAGTCCCAATGGAAGCGATTTCATTTCTCACTAAAAGAGCAATGGTCATTTCTTTGTGCATAACCTTGTAAATTTGGCATTTAATAGTCACTTGATAGTTCAATTGTAGTGATATGATAGTGATATGATAGTGATATTTTTGTTATATCTGATATTATCATAATTATAAAAACGCTTTCAGTCAATATAAATTTCTGAAAATTTTTTAATCTATAAAAGGAAAATCACCAATTCAAGGGGAAAATGAACGTTTTTCTTCATGAAAATGTGTGAATCAAGTCAAAAATCCTGTGATTTTCTATTCATATCGATAAATGAGTAAGTGTTGGGTAACTTCACCTACTTTTCTCTGTAAAATCAAACATTCGTTCAATTGTTTCAGACTCAAGATAAAAGGAAATAGAAAAGAAAAATAAAAGAAGGCTGGCTTAAGGGAGGCAACCAAAATGAATGAGGGTTATATCATTGCAGGCCTTTTATTATTGACAGCGGGGATGATTGATTTTTTATGGACCACGTTATGGTTAGAGAGCGGTGCAGGCCCGATCACAAGATGCCTGTCTGCCTGGCTGTGGAAGGGCTGCCGCAAAATCAGCGGTGACCACGCAAAGGTTCTAAGTATGGCTGGTCCTCTGCTGTTATGCCTGACGTTAGTGATATGGATCAGTCTGTTTTGGGGCGGGTGGGTTTTGATTTACTCGAGTGACCCTCACTCACTTATGGAAACTCAATCAAAAGAACCGGCTTCCTGGTCAGACCGAATTTATTTTTCCGGCTATGTCATGTTTACATTAGGAAATGGCGACCTCGCTCCGAACGGAGGCCTATGGAAGCTTGTCACGATTATTGAAACAGCTCAAGGACTGCTTACCATCACGTTTTCTGTCACGTATTTGATTTCCGTCTTGAGTGCGGTTAATCAAAAACGTTCCTTTGCCCAAAGTGTATTAAGTCTAGGGCATGACGGAACAGAAATCGTCCATAATGCATGGAATGGCAAAGATTTTCACGACATTGATTTTCTTCTTGTCGCTGCCTCATCAGAACTGGGAAAGCTGACCGCTCAGCATAACGCCTTCCCCATCCTTCATTTTTACCACAGCACGCAGCATCAGGAATCATCCATTATAGCTGTTGCTGTATTGGATGAGGCTCTAACCATTTTCAAATACGGAATTCCTGAACAATATCAGCCGAATCAGCTTCATATCAAAGAAGCGCGCTCAAGTATCAAAAACTATCTGGATACCGTTCATACTGCCTATATTCATCCTGCAGAACAAGCGCCGCCGGAACCAGACATCTCAAAGCTTCAACAATCAGGCATACCCGCTTTATCAAAGCAAACATTTCAAATTGCCGTCAATTCAATAAAGGAACGCCGTCAATTGCTGCTGGGAATTATCCAAGCGGGTGCTCGAAAATGGCCTGTTCAGGAGCAAGCAATAGGTAACGCTTATTCTCCTAAATAAAAAAGTCCGGAATGTCTGATCACTCCGGACTTTTCACTGTATGATTCTTATACAAGTTTCTGGCCGCAATTCGGACAAAAATTGGCTTCGCCCGTTTTTGTTCCGCAGTTTGGACAGAAATTCGGTTTGCTTCCGCTGCCAGTTGACTGTGGGCCTGATGACTGTGCCTGCTGATTCTGATTCATTTGGTTCATCATCTGATTGGCCATATTCATTCCCATCATCATTCCAGCCATATCCGAAGCCGCTCCGCCTCCGCTCATCTTTCCGGATGCCATTCCATCCGTCATTGATATTTGCTGGTATCTGTTCACATCCCCAACCATACCGTAGGAAGCGTTCTTTGTAATCATATCTTGAACCTCTTGAGGGTAATTAAAGCTCATGATTTGAAAACCAGTGACCGTCATCCCGTCGCTTATTAATTGCATATCTAAGTCCTCTTGAATTCCCTTGGCAATATCAAAAGCGTTTGCTTGAAGATTAAACATATCTTTCCCTTCTCTTGTGATCCACTTCATGAGAAGCTGATCCAGAATAGAAATGATACGGGTTTTAATATCCTCTACAAAATATTGATCTTTCACGCCAGCGATTTTATCAATCAGGCTGATATAGTCCTGCACCTTGAAATTAAATGTGCCGTTTGCGCGAATGGGCATCCCGCCTGGCATTCCCGCTGCCGGAATATTTATCGCCTGTTTTGTTCCCCATCTTACGGTAAATTCCTTCGTATTGACAAACAGCACCTCAGCTCGCATGCCGCTGTTAAAGCCAAACTTAAAGCCCTTTAACGTTGAAAGGAATGGAATAATTTCTGATTCAATATCATAATCGCCATCATCTTGAAAGACTCCTTCAACCCGCCCATTGTTCAAAAAGACAGCATCCTGTCCGGGACGAATGATTAAACGGCTCCCTTTTTTGATTTCACGATTGTTCCATTTATAAAAAATCATATCATCTCTAAATTCTTCCCACTCTACTACATTCGCTAATTGATTTCTGAAAAACGACATTACGCCTCTCCCTTTCTCTATTTCTTACATTTAAAAACTGCCCCGGCTCCCACTGTATGACGTGCCGCCTTTCGTAACACCGCCATCGCTGCCGCTGTCTTTATCTGATGGTTTTCTTTCTCTTGTTACAGTCGTTCTAATATAAGTGTCGTATTGATCAATCACATCAGACGTACGCTGATCCATATATGTATTTCCATTAACCGTTACTTTGCCGCCTGCATGATAAAGCATGATTGAAACCGCAATTCCCCCGACTGCGATGGCAACAATCAGCTGAAACCACCATGTAAAGAATATGTTGTCAGGGTTTACTCCCGGTTTTATGCCCATATCTTTATAGGAAAGCTGAATATATGTCTCAAAAGCTTTAAAATAATTTTCATTGGATAAATCAGATGAAATCGTATTTCTGATGCTATTGAGCCTGCTGTTGTCCAAATACTTTTCAGCTTTTTCGTAGCCCGAGATGAATACTTCTCTATCCGCCATATCAATCGTTAAAATAGCTGTACTGCCTTTTCCGTAACGATCATAAAAATCGCTGGCATAATCGACAATATCTTCACCATTTGTGCTTTTGGTCGTAATAATGATGAAATCAGTGTCCCTCTTTGCACCCAGCTTTGCCGAGAGAGATTCAAGTTTTCCGATCTCCGCTTTTGACAATAGATGAGCGCGATCGTACACATGCTGCTGCAATTCAGAGGCTCTTGCCGCTTCGATACCCAGTAAAGGCATCATGATGAAAACAGCCAGCACAACAAAGATCGCTTTCCCAAAAAATCCACGCATCAAAATCCGCCTCCCATCATCAATGAGACGAGCTTCAACGCAAGAAATGTCCCGCCTGCTATTCCGCTAAACCATGCCGCCACTTTTCCTCGACTGATCGGCGGCTTTCCAACAACCTTTCCTGTTTGCCCGTTCATCGCAAAGATATGCTCCGCTCTTTCATAATCGTAACTGACCATCCAAACAGGAAGCAAAACGTAAAAGCTGTTCACGTTTTTCGTGTGAATATGTTTTTCCCTCACATTGACTGACGTATATCCGGAAAAAGTAGAATGGATGTATGAATCTATATAACTGCTGATTTTCTCTTTTGCCCTCGGAAAAAGCTCCTCATCGGTATAATTGTACTTTTCCGCAATATAACCGGCCAAATATGCCGTTTGAAAGTCCTTCAGCTCTTCGTATGAATAAGGCTCCAATTTGTCCATTAATTCGTCTTTCATTTTTTCAGAGGCATCGACAGGGATTTTCAAATAATCGAGATTGATATCACGAAACGCTTCAAAGTGCTCTGTTTCCGTGCAAATATAATCCCCTTCTTCATATTGATGGACTCTGGTACAGTTTGCTCTCACCTGTACTTCACTATTTAAATCAAACATCCAAAACGGAATATACATGCCGGTGATGCTTTTGATACGATCAGCCGACATGAAACCTCTTGGTGTCAGAAGGCCTTTTTTGCACCACTTTCGAAATGCCTGCTCCGCTTCTTGTTTACTGATTGTAAATGGAATGACTTTCGCCGGCGCCAAATGTCCTGATAAACGATCGGCAAGTATTGCAGCACCTCCGCAGAAGCTGCACGTCGTTGCTGTCGTTTCAGCTTCCGTGATCAAAACGGCACCGCAGTTTTCACATTGATATTCTTTTGCTTCATCATCAGAAAACCGTGCCGCAATGTTTTCTTTCGGAAGGCTTTCAATATTGTCCTGTCTTCCGCAGCTGCTGCAGGATAACGAGCCGGTTTCACTGTCAAATGCCATATCACTGCCGCAGTTCGGACACTTATAAGATATTATCATTACCGTTCCCTCTCACATCTTATGATATAATAACGCCGCAGCCGAAAGCTGCGGCCTCCTATGTATTACTTATCGAGCATCATTTTCGCTTTTAACGCCGCAAGTTCATCATCAACCTGGCTTGAACCGCCAGTGTCATACTTTGCAGTCAGATCAGCCATATCATCCTGCGGAGCGCTGTTCAGTTCAGCCATTGCATTGGCCTGATCAAGTGCCTTATTTACTTTGTCCTCCATTCGGCCGAATGCAGACATTGATTGGCTTGTACTTGAAACAGAAGCGCCCAGTTTGTTCATTCTTTCTTGCGTTTTCGCTACTGCCCACTTCGCCTTGATCATATTTTTACGTGCTTCCAGCTCTCCAATGTCAGATACCAATTTGTCATGCATCTTTCTCATCTGTGCGGCATTGGTTGCAGCAATTTGATTCGCCGCCTGCAGCTCAGAAAGCTTTGACTCCAAAGATGTTTTTCTTTCAAGAAATTTTCTCGCATCGTTCTCATTTCCGGCTTGCAGCGCCTTCATTGCATAGCTTTCCATCTTTTCCATATCCGCCTGGCATTCGTGATATTCTCTTTTTGCTCTCTGTTCCTCGGCCATAACAGCTGCTGTTTCTGCCTTAACCTTAGCCAAATCGCTATTCATATTTCTTAAATATTGATCTACCATTTTCTCCGGATTTTCAGCCTTGTCCAATAAAGCATTGATATTCGCAGACATAATATCTTTAAATCTTCCAATTATACTCATTATATCGTTCCTCCTAAAGCTAATTCGGTAACCCTTGTTACATATACTATTTATTATCGTTAAAAGTTTCACTTTTTTAATAAAAAATGACATTTCAAACAAAAAATATATAACTTTTTACCTGAACAAAAATGTAAGCAATAAAAAAAGATGCCCCCAAAAGTCCAAAGACTTTCAAGAAACATCTTCAATGATTTACAAAGAAACTTCGATCTCATCCAAGCTCGGCAGTGCATCAATCGCTCCAATTTTAGTGCAGACAAGAGCTCCGACCTTATTGGCAAACGCCACAATCTTACGCAGTTTCACAAAATCAGCATCTACAGATTGAATCTGATCCGTATTTGCCAATTGATATAAAGCCGCACCGACAAAAGCATCTCCCGCCCCTGTTGAGTCAATTGATGTCACCGGAATGCTTGGAATGATTTCACGGTCTTTTCCATTGGAAAGAAGCGTTCCGCTTTTCCCAAGTGTCACAGCGACAATGTTGGCTCCGATCTCATGAAGGATCGCAACACCCTTTTCATGATCCTTCACACCGCTGATAATCTCAAGCTCCTCGTCACTGACTTTCACAAAATCACTTACAGCGATCGCTTTTTTCGCAACACTTACAAACTCTGAGACTCTTCCCCTCCATAAATCTTCACGGTAGTTAGGGTCAAACGAAATAAACTGTCCATTGTCTTTCGCAATCGACATCAACCGTAAATAGGCTGAGCAAAACGGATCCGATAACAGTGCCGTCGCAGAGCCGAAATGAAGGATTTTCGCTTCGTTTAGTTTTTCCTGGTCAATGTCCTCCAGCGTAAACAAAGCGTCCGCGCCTCTATTAAAAACAAAGTCACGCTCTCCATTTTGTTTTAATGAAACAAAAGCAAGCGTTGTAGGCGCTTTCTCATCCATCACCAGCATAGAGGTATCGACATGTACAGCGTCCAATGTTTGCTTCAGAAAATACCCAAACGGATCCTTTCCTACTTTTCCGCTGAAAGCGGCGTCTCCGCCCAGCTTAGCAATTGCTGCCGACACATTCGCCGGTGCCCCGCCGGCACTTTTCAGGAATTGGCGCCCTACCATTAAATCAACGTCAACATCGGTACAAAAGAAATCAATCAACAATTCCCCAATACAAACTACAGAATGACTACGCATATTATCACACTCATTTATAAAGTCTAGATTACAGTCTCAGTATATTACTTTCTGCCATAAATACAACATTGAATATTAAAAATTTTACATCTATTTATCTCGCAGACCTTTGCTCCAGCTCAGAGATGATGTGTTTATATCTTTTTTCCGTTAAAGGATAGAAGGCAATAAGAATAATAGAAAGCAAAATGAAAAATCCCGGAATCAAAGCATTCATATTTTTAATCGCATTCAATGACGCAACTGTCTGGTCTGTATTCGCCACATATCCGGCGATTCCTAAGTAAATGGCCGAAAATGACCCGGCTAACGCAACACCCAGCTTATTAATAAAGCTCATGCTCGAAATCACAACACCATCCGCGCGAACTCCGGTTTTCCATTCTGCATAATCGACGCAATCCGCAACCATTCCCCAAGCAAGCGTATTTAAAGGCGTTGTGAAAAATCCTGAAGCGAAAAGCCAAATGAAAATGAGTGGAATTGAAGAATACGGCGTAAAATGCAGGCCGGCATAAGAAATAAGCGATAGAGCTGCCGTGATGATCATGACTTGTTTTCTGCCCCACTTCTCAGAAAAGAAAGGAATAAACAAATTGCTGATCAGCGCTGCTCCGAAAAATAAAACGGTGCCCATAAATACGAACTCTTTATGGTTGACGTTATACGTAAAATAATACACCATCGTGCTGAGCTTAATATTAAACCCGATCGCAAAAGCCAAAAATGATGAAATTAACATGAGCAAGGGTTTGTTTTGGAATAAAACGGATAATGTCTTTTTGATCCCTTGTTTTTTTCTCTTTTTAGGCTGAATTCGCTCCCGTACAGTAAAGAAACTGAATAGATTCAAAACGATGCTGACAGCCGCATAGATGAGCGCCGTCATTTGAAATCCAAACGCCTGATCCTCTCCTCCGATAGCAGTTGCAAGCGGTGTCGCACAGGAAATGGATAAAAGAATGCCGATATACACCAAAATCATCCGGGTTGTGGTCAGAACCGTCCGTTCCTCCACCGAATTCGTCATCCGCCCCGTTAAGCTGTTCACCGGGATCGTTTGCATACTAAAGGACATCCCAAGCAGAATATAAGTGACATACGCATATACCATATTTCCGGTCTCACCGAAATGAGGCGTCGTGAAACATAAGAATGTGAATAGCGCAAAAGGAAATGCCACCCACAGCAAATATGGCCTTGCTTTTCCCCACCTTGTATTCGTTTTATCTAAAATCAATCCCATGATCGGGTCAAAAATAGCATCCAGCACACGCACAACAAGAAACAAAGTTGCAATCACCGCAGGCTGAATGCCGCCGACGTCTGTATAATAAAATAATAAGTATGCGTTTACAAACTGAAAGATAATATTATACGACATATCGCCGAATCCATAGCCGATTCGTTCAAACCAGGACAGTCCGGTACTGGATTTTGACTGATGCTTCACTTTCATTGCCGTTACTTTTTCTGTTTCAATCATCATTTCCCACCCCCAAGAATCCGTTTTCATTTCCAGTAAACAAGAGGGAGAATACGAAGATCCTCCCTGTTCACTCAGCGATTTGGATACACCATCACTTTTAAACATTCATTCTTAAATTGAAGCGCCCGCTCCATCGCCTCTTGTGTCTGCTCCAGCGAATATTGGTCCGTTACTAGATGCTTCGTGTCCACAATGCCTGAAGCAAGAAATTCGATTCCCTTTGGATACGTATTGGCATAACGGAAGATCCCGTAAATATCAATCTCATTATCCGCAATAAACGGCACGTTGAGCGGAATCTCGTTCTGTGAAGGCAAACCGACAATCGCCAATTTTCCGCCCCGGCGCACAGAAGCCAGTGCGGATTGCAATGCCGCTGGATTCCCTGCTGTTTCCCAAGCAACATCAACGCCTCTATCATTCGTGATCGTTTTAATCTCTTCAAGTGCATCCTGTTCACGTATATTAATAATATGAGTCGCTCCCATTTTTTTCGCAGCTTCTAACCGCAGCGGCTCTAAGTCGGTGACAATGATTGTGCCTGCCCCAAATGCTTTAGCTGCGGCAACAGCCATTAACCCAACAGGGCCCATCCCCATAATTGCAATCGTTGATCCGGGCTGTAGCTTCGTTCTGGCCGCCGCATGGATGCCGACAGAAAACGGCTCGATCAAAGCAGCATCTTCATAAGAAAGTGAGTCTGGGATTAAAAAAACAAAGTCCTGACGCATTTTAATATATTGGACAAACGCACCGTCTACCGGCGGTGTAGCCAAAAACTGTACATCCGGGCAAAGATTATAGCGTCCTTCTTTGCACGCCTCACAGCGTCCGCACGTAACACCCGGCTCTACAGCGACGCGGTCTCCCACTTTAAATTGATCGACAGCTGATCCGACAGCGGCAATCTCTCCCGCACATTCATGCCCAAGGATAAATGGTTTTTCCACTACATAGTTGCCTATTCGGCCATTTGTATAGTAATGCAGATCTGATCCGCAAATTCCGACAGCCATCACCTTAATCAACACTTCATCATGATTGATGTCAGGCACAGGCACTGTTTCGATTTTGATTTCTCTTGTATTGTGCATAACAGCCGCTTTCATGTTCTGAGGTACTGTGTGAGTCATTTGGCAAATTCCTTTCTTTAGAAAATAAAATGTAAGTGCATACATTTTTATTTTCTCTGTTACTGCCCCCATTTTATCTGCTTTTCAAGACGTTCAACAGCCTTTTCTGCTGTATAAAAGGACAGCGGCACTGTACTTTTATTTTTTCATATACAAAAAACGCTGGATTGATAAAATAGTACTAATAGGAGGTGCAGGCTTATGGCTGAACTTGAAAACCGAAAACAATTTGCACAACTGCTGGCACCTGGCGTCAAAACGCTAAAACTTCATCCTGATTATAAAGTCAGAAGGAAAAAGAATGAAAAAACAGGACAGTCTTACATAGATAAAATCGCACTCCAGCTGGGAGTCTCCCCAAACACGATCAAAAGCTGGATCGGACAGATGGGGGCAAACTACATTCCCGGAAGAATTGACGACGGAAAACTGTTCGGAATGATCTGGATCATTCTCGAAAAGACCGACTTCGATATCGATTGGTTGACCGACTTGCTGGAAGCCACCACTATCCCAGTCATCAAACCCGCATTGCCTGTATGGGCAGCATCTTGTTTGAAAAAAGCGAAAATACTGCGAAAAGACGGATTATTTGGGGCTCCGAGTGAAGACGAAATTGAAAATGTAGTAAAACGGCTGTTTCATGACAGACCCGGCCATGAAATGAATGCGCTTACAGAACAGCCTATCACGCATAATTTACCCTCACGCTGGTCCGGACGCTTTATCGGACGCAGCTTTGATATGGAAGCGATACGGCAATGGATGCTTTCTCCTTCACCAGTCTGTTTAATCACCGGCTGGGCTGGTATGGGTAAAACCACAGTCGCTCTTGAAGCCGCTTATTCCTGTGTCGACGATACTTCAGATTGGCTGGCGTTCAACAGTATCATTTGGGTCAGCGCTGATTGGAAAGGATTGAGCTTTAGCGATTTTTTAAATACGATCGCCTATCAGCTCGGACGCACAGAACAAATCGATAAATCAATCAATGAAAAACGGTTTGTCGTCCGCAATGCGTTAGCCAATTACACTAGAGAAAAACCGATCCTGCTGATCGTTGACAGCATTGATACTGCAGAACGTGACATTCATGAATTTATCACCAGCCTTCCGCAAGGCGTGAAAGTTCTCCTCACAGCGCGGGAAAACGTAAAGCAAACCTATCGGGAAAGCTTCGGAGAAATGACAGCTATTCAGCTGAGCGGTCTTAACCAAACAGATGCCTTGAAATTTTTCCAGCAAGAAGTGCACCGCTGCTTACAAACATGCAACCTCCCACATAAGCGGGAAAAGCTGGAGCAGCTGTTACATCTATCATCTGACCTGAAAAACGAATTCATTTCAGCGACTGCCGGAAACCCGAAAGCCATGGCACTCAGCATCGCCTATATGTCAGACGATGACATCCCCGCTCAGCAGCTGATTCATGAGCTTGGAAAAGCAGGCTACTCACTGCTGGAATTGTTTGAATTCCTCTTTGGCCGCACCTGGGATAGATGCAATGAAGATACGCGAAAGCTATGGCAGACGCTTTGCTTTTTCAGCAAGCCACCTGATGAAAAAAGCCTGGCGGCAGCAGCCGGATTAGACGCCCGTCGTTTTCATTACGCTATGGAACAAATGCGGTCATATGCGCTGATTCAGCCGGAACGAAGCCAAGGCAGGACACAATACTTAGCGCACCAAACCGTTGTCGCTTACGGAGAACAGCACTTGTCCGAACAGCACGAATATGAAAAAGAAGCCCGCAATCGATGGGCGCACTATTATGTTGATTATGCCGAAACCCATTTAAAGCGGGAACAGCCCGACTCTATCTATTGGAGCTACCTGCTGGGACGGAATTTAGATCAAATGAAACAAGAATGGCCAAACATCTTAAAGGTCATCCAATGGGCAAGCGACACCGATCAAAAAGAAATCCTAATCGAACTCATCACCCGCATTAGCCATTTTCTAAGCAGAATCAACCTGCCCTTGCGAATCGAATACGGACGCAAAGCCGCCGACGCCGCCCATCAATTAGGCCAACACACACGAGAAGCGTACTTCCGAATCGACACAGCAGGCTGGGCTCTGATGGAAGTCAATGATTTAGACAGGGCCTTACAGCAAATTGAAGCCGGGCTGAGGATTCTGGAACAATCAGACGCTCACGATGCCTATGATCTAAAGGTTTGGGGACACGCACTCAAAGCAAGGCTTTTTTTAAAAGACGGGCAACAGGAAATAGCAGAGACCATTTTAAACGAAATCGAAAATCAACCGATTTCCCCTACCATTCAACACAGAGTTCTATTGGTTCGCGGTGACTTAAGCTTTGCGAGAGGTCATCATGAAGAAGCCATTCAATTATACGAAGCCGCAAATGAAATCAGCTCCACGTACGGCGGCGAAAAAACGATAGAAGCCTATTTCAATCTGGGTGTCGCTTACGTGAAGTCTGATCAGTTTGAGAAAGCAGAAGAAGCCTTTGAGCAAATGCTCTATGACAAACAAAACGCGAATCAGGTTGAGTTGATCTATTATTTTTACGGGATGGCGCAGCTGTTGAACCGTAAAGGAGAGAAAACGAAAGCGATGGAAGCTAATCAGAGAGCGATTCGTTTGATTGATTCGTGGGAGCCTGCGATTGGGATTCGGGGAGAGGTGGAACTTTTGGCAAGGGTGACTAAAGAAAACGAGTAGTACGCATAATAGTTCTGTCAGCAATCTCACTCAGTTTCTTTATTATAAATAGAAAAGGCCAACTGAAGTCGCAGTTGGCCTTTCGTTTCTTATTAAGGTCTACAAATGTACTGAACCAGATTTTCCCTTATTTATCCTTTCTCTTATAAAGGAAATCGTATCATTTGCCAGCTTTTTGCGACAAAGAACAATGCCGGAATGACCGCAATTATAGACATATCTTTTCGGTTTCTCCCAACTTTCCCACAAATAATCTGCATCTTTTAAGTCAATATACTGATCATGTTTAGCAGAAATCAGCAGAATGTTACCTTTATTAACTTTCGGCAAGGCTTGACTAGGATCTGTGATATTCCAATACTTTGTTAAATCTTCATAGGTCACACCATTTTGTTCTAATTCTTCTCTTATGAATTTACCTGGGATCGTGTTCCATATTGAATAAGAAAGGCGATTGGCATAAAAGATTGATACCACTACATCAATTTGAGATTCTAGGGTAGCAATTAGATTAGTGATCCATCCCCCTAAACTTACTCCCACTATGATAACAGGGCCTTTTTTATTTGCTTTTATCCAGTAAATTAATGCCCGTAAATCTACAATGGCCTGTCTTGTCGACTCAATTGTACGATCCATATTTGCACTAATCATCAACTCGCCACTATACAGTGAATTTTCCGGTTCTCTTTCAAAATGGTATGGAAGAGAATAATAATACATGTTCCAGCCTAAATCGTTCATTATACGCTTATGAAATATTTTTTTGATCCTATTGTACGATTCCATGCGCCAGCCGTGTACAAAGATAACATTGGGTTGATCTATATCATTTTTATGTAAAAAAACCTCCCCTTTTAAAGTATCATTAACAGGATTCCCAGTTTGAATTAAGGATTCATAACGAAATGTTCCAACCCTATACTTTTTTTTAGATTCATTCAAATCAATTGAAACATCAGCTATATTTGCACTGTAAAATTCCTCTCTATGATCGATATCGGCTGCAATAGCAGCAGAAAAATGTTTATCTTTGCTTCTTTTTCTGTGTAAATCATATAAAGCCAAGCGATCTATCATTTCTGAAAAATGCACTATTAAGTCCTCCTTGGTAATCATAAAAAACTAATATTAGATTTAATAATTGGAATGTCGGTCTCCATAGAGTCGGGATGAATATTATCAAGATGTTGGTGGAAGAACCTAACTACACCGACAGTGAATTTTTGAGAATCAGATTATTCTGCCGTTCTATATCTTTAACATACATCGTCTAAGTAGCTAAAAAGCAGCACAAATAGACATTTTTATAGTTTTTCTCTTTGACAGTGTTTTCCTTGGGGAAACGTCTAAGAGTGTTGGTGACACTATTTATTTAGGTAACTGGGGCTTTTTTGTCTTATGAGAGGATACCATCTCCTGTCTGCAATAGGGAGAGAAGTAACAGAGGTTTGGACGAATAATTTTTAAACCCTTTTTATAATCATAACAGAAATGCAGTTTACTGAAGTTACAGTAAGCCGTTTGTCAAAGAAGACGTAAACAGGAACCTGAGCCGGTGGAATATTGTATTTTGGTCAATTGAATAATTCATATCGGGATTATCAAAACTATTGAAAATCGATATAGAACAGTGCTGAAAAAATCAAACTACGAAAGACAGAAAAAAAGAAGCTTCTCACAAGTTCAGTGAACTCATGAGAAGCCTCGAAAATTTATTAATGGATCAATAGGGCATCAAAAATGACGTCCGTTGCCGACAACCCCTTGTAAATCAAGGGTTTTCGCCGTTTGATTACATCATGCCGCCCATACCGCCCATGCCGCCCATGTCAGGCATTCCGCCGCCAGCGTTTTCTTCTGGCTTGTCAGCGACAACGGCTTCAGTTGTTAGGAACATTGCAGCTACAGACGCAGCGTTTTGAAGAGCTGAGCGTGTAACTTTCGTTGGGTCAACGATACCTTTTTCGATCATGTTTACCCATTCGCCAGTTGCAGCGTTGAAGCCTACGCCGATTTCTTCGTTTTTAAGGCGCTCAACGATGACAGATCCTTCAAGACCAGCGTTATGTGCGATTTGACGGATTGGCTCTTCAAGCGCGCGAAGCACGATGTTGATACCTGTTTGAGCATCGCCTTCAGCTTCAACTGCAGCGACTTTGTTATATACGTTTACAAGCGCTGTACCACCACCGGATACGATGCCTTCTTCAACAGCTGCGCGAGTTGAGTTCAAGGCGTCTTCGATGCGAAGTTTACGCTCTTTCAGCTCAGTTTCAGTCGCAGCGCCGACTTTGATGACAGCTACGCCGCCAGCAAGTTTAGCAAGACGCTCTTGTAATTTTTCTCTGTCGAATTCAGAAGTTGTTTCTTCCACTTGAGCGCGGATTTGAGTCACGCGGGCAGAAATTTTGTCTGTTTCGCCAGCGCCTTCAACGATTGTTGTGTTTTCTTTAGTAACGACAACTTTAGAAGCGCGTCCCAATTGAGCGATTTGAGTAGATTTCAGGTCAAGGCCAAGATCTTCTGTGATGACTTCTCCGCCAGTAAGGACAGCGATGTCTTCAAGCATTGCTTTACGGCGGTCACCGAAGCCAGGAGCTTTAACAGCAACTGCGTTGAATGTGCCGCGAAGTTTGTTCACCACAAGTGTTGCAAGTGCTTCGCCTTCAACATCCTCAGCGATCAGAAGCAATGGTTTGCCTTGCTGAACAACCTGCTCAAGCACAGGAAGGATTTCTTGAATGTTTGTGATTTTTTTGTCTGTGATTAAGATGTAAGGATTGTCAAGAACCGCTTCCATCTTATCAGAGTCAGTTACCATGTAAGGAGACGCATATCCGCGGTCGAATTGCATACCTTCAACAACTTCAAGCTCAGTTGTGAAGCCTTTAGACTCTTCGATTGTGATAACGCCGTCGTTTCCTACGCGCTCCATTGCTTCAGCGATAAGGCTTCCGACTTCCTCATCAGCAGCAGAGATCGCAGCAACCTGAGCGATAGACTCTTTGCCTTCGATTGGCTTAGAAATTTCTTTTAAGTTTTCGATCGCAACCGCTACAGCTTGTTCCATCCCTTTACGCACGCCTACAGGGTTAGCGCCTGCTGTTACGTTTTTAAGGCCTTCACGGATCATTGCTTGCGCAAGAACTGTTGCAGTTGTTGTACCGTCACCGGCAACGTCGTTTGTTTTGCTGGCTACTTCAGCAACAAGCTTAGCACCCATGTTTTCAAAAGCGTCTTCTAGCTCGATTTCTTTAGCGATTGTTACACCGTCATTTGTGATTAACGGAGAACCGAATTTTTTCTCTAGAACCACGTTGCGTCCTTTTGGTCCTAAAGTTACTTTAACAGCATCAGCAAGTGCATCGACACCGCGAAGCATTGCGCGGCGAGCTTCTTCACTAAACTTAATTTCTTTTGCCATGTTTACAAGACCTCCTCAAATGTTTTAAATATTGTTTATTTAAGAATTAGCCGATAACAGCTAAAATGTCGCTTTCACGTAAGATTAAGTATTCAGTACCTTCGTATTTCACTTCAGTACCTGCGTATTTTGAGAAGATAATGCGGTCGCCCTCTTTTACTTCTAAAGCAACGCGCTCTCCGCTTTCTAACACGCGACCTGAACCAGCTGCCACGATTTTGCCTTCTTGCGGTTTTTCTTTTGCAGAATCCGGCAACACAATTCCGCTGGCAGTTTTTTCTTCAGATTCTACGAGTTCAATGACAACGCGATCACCTAATGGCTTTAACAATGTAATAACCTCCTCAATAGTATGAATATGTAATTTTAGCACTCAGCACTAAAGAGTGCTAACACAATTCTTATAATAAAGAATCTCCCTTCCAATTTCAAGTGATAAGATAAAAAATTTTTCACGCTTACATCATTCTTTTCCGCTCCCTTTTCCGTTAGCTTTTTCACCCCCGTACCGATTATGTTACAATAGCTGTAGATGAACGAAACCCACTTAACAAAGGAGTACATACCATTTGAGAAAACAGTATTGGTTTATTATTTTGACATATATCATCATGCAGTTTTCCGCATTAATCGCGATTCCCTTGTTATTTAAATTCGGTTATGCCGGAGGACAGCCTACAGATGAAAATATGCTGCATGCACAAGGATTATGGTCCGTTATCAGCTTTATCGCCTGTCTCGTTGTTGTTCTGCTCATTCTGAGAACCGTTCCGAAAGAAACGCTGCGAAACGGACAGAAGGACTCAATCGGACTCTCTATCCTTTGGGCGATAGCCGGTTTTTTCATTGCCCTTTTCTCTCAAGGAATAGCAGGCTCTATTGAATATTATGTTTTTGGCATCGGAAGAGAATCAGAAAATACACAAGCGATTCTGGATGTCATTCAGGCAGTCCCGCTCATGATTATCGTTTCTTCCGTCATCGGGCCTATATTAGAAGAAATCATCTTCAGAAAAATCATTTTCGGCGCGCTCTACGAAAAAACGAATTTCTTTTTCGCAGGACTGATCAGCTCGGTTATCTTCGGTATTGTTCACGCTGATTTGAAGCATCTCCTTCTATATACAGCAATGGGCTTTACCTTTGCCTTTTTATATGCGAGAACAAAACGGATATGGGTGCCGATTTTCGCCCATTTAATGATGAATACATTCGTCGTCATCATGCAGCTTGAGCCTGTTCGGAATTACCTTGAACAGCAGAGCACACAAATGCAATTGATTATTGGAGGATTATTTTTATGAGAAACCCGGTAGTTTGGGGAATGATCTACTTTGCCGTAGGGTGCATCTTTACTTATCTTGCCGCAAGCTCGCCAGGCAGCATGTGGTCATTTTACTCCATCCTGCTGATGGTGTTCGCCGCTTACAACATCAGCATTTCTTTTAAGATGTTCGCCTTTTCATTTAAAATCAAAAAGAACCAAAAATAAAGAAAATCCATTTCTGAATGAGAAATGGATTCAAATTAAATCCTAAAACGGCTTTCGTTTTAGGATTTTGTCATTTTCAGCGTGATTGAAAACCCTTGAAGTCTAGGAAAGGCGAGCATTGGATCGGAGCGAATGTTTTCATTCGTGAGCACCAACGCACAGACTTGACAACGAATGCGGGGGTTTGTCAACACGCTGAATCCATTTCTCGCATGAGAAATGGATTTTTTATTATTGCCCAGAAGACACGTCCCGATCGGCTGCACTGCTTTTCTGTGCTTTCCGATAAGCGGCCTTCGATATAAGGATACTGATTTCATATAAAATCAAAAGCGGGACTGTGACCATCATATGGGACAGAAGCTCAGGCGGTGTAATCAGGGCTGCGATCACCAGCAGCGTAAAATACGCATACTTTCTGATTTTCGCCAAGAACATCGGTGTCACAATTCCGAGCCTTGTCAAAAACATGAGGATGACCGGCATTTGGAACAGCAGTCCAAACGGAATCGTCAGCTGCAGAAGAAAATGAAAATATTCATTAATTCCGATCACCTGATTGACATTCAAGTCCTGAGAAATCCGCTTCATAAAATCAACAACAAAAGGAAATAAAATATAATATGAAAAAGATAAGCCCGCTAAAAACAGCAAAATAGAGACCGGAATGTAGCTGAGCGTTACTTTGCGCTCTTTCTCATAGAGGCCCGGGCTCACAAAAGCCCAAAGCTGATAAAGAATAACCGGCGAGGTCAAGACTATGCCGATGATAAACGCAAATTGCATAAACACATAAAGCGGGTCTGTCAGGTTAAACGCGTTAAGCGTAAGCTGCTTCGCTTCATCTGTTTCTTGCAGATACACAATAATCGGCTTTGCTAAAAAAAATCCAGCAATAAAGAAAACGACAAACGCCAGCGCTACAATCAGCAACCGTTTTCGAAGCTCAGCAATATGCTCCAGCAGCGACATTTGATTCACTTTCATTCGTGTCATCCTAACTTACTGATCTTCTTTCTTTTTTTCCTCTTCATCACTCGTTAATCCTTTAGTAGCGTTTTTGAATTCACGAAGTGTGTCTCCCGCTGCTTTCCCCAATTCAGGCAGCTTTTTGGGACCGAAGATAATCAGAGCAACGATTGCGATAACAGCAAGGCTTCCAGGACCGATCGGCATATTTGGGCTCCTCCTTTCCCTCTATTCGATTTCCTCTAAAACTGAGTAATGTTTCAAAAAATAAACCAGTGACTGAAGCTCAACTGCTAAATCTATATGATGAATTCGAATGTGTTCCGGCACATTCAAACGGGCCGGCGTAAAATTAAGGATTCCCTTGATTCCTAATGCGACCAATCTGTCTGTAATGGATTGAGCGGCAACTGCTGGCACTGTAAGAATGGCAACTGATTCATCTTTTACGTGTTGTTCAAGGTCATCGAGGTTATAGACGGGCACGCCGCCTACCTCAGTTCCTATTTTACTCTCATTTATATCAAAAGCCATAGAAATTTTTGTGTTATTATTTTTTGTGAAATTATAGTGAAGAAATGCCGTTCCCAAGTTCCCGACACCAATCAAGATGACGTCTGTCATTTCATCCTGATCAAGCGTTTTTCGGAAAAAAGACAGCAAATAATCCACATTATATCCGTATCCTTTTTTGCCAAGAGCTCCAAAATAGGAAAAATCCCTCCGAATCGTGGCAGAATCAACCTTTACGGCATCACTGAGTTCAGCGGATGATACACGCTGTTTTCCTGACGCATGCAGATTCTTTAAAAAGCGATAGTAAAGCGGCAGCCGTTTCGCCGTCGCCTGCGGAATTTTTGATTGATCCTTATTCATTTTTGGTCCTCCAAATTATACTCGGATAGTTCTCTTTTAAAGTCACCGTTTTTCCCGCCTGTCTTCTCCAGCAAGAAAGTAGGGCCGATGACCATCCCCTTATCAAGGGCCTTGCACATATCGTAAACGGTAAGAGCGCACACCGATGCAGAAGTGAGCGCTTCCATTTCCACACCTGTACTCCCTTTCGTTTTGACCTGTGCTTTTATATGAAGTATAACTTCTGCTTCTTTTATTTTCCAGTCAAACGATATATCTACCCCGCTCAATGAAAGCGGATGGCACATCGGAATGATATTCGACGTTTGCTTTGCGGCCATAATGCCTGCCACCTGCGCGACAGCCAGTACATCTCCTTTGCCGATATCGTGACTTTGTATTTTCTCGTACACCTCATTCTTCATGTGTACGCTTGAAACAGCCGCCGCAGTACGGACAGTCGAAGATTTTTCGCTGATATCCACCATCTGGGCTCTGCCCTGTTCATTAAAATGAGAAAATCCATTCATATTAAAACGCTCCTTAAACAGATCATACACTATTTTCTTCTCTATGTCTTATATGGCCAATGTATTGTTTGCTGACTTCTGGTTCATAAGCTACACTTAACTTATTATAGCAGAGGTGAAATAATATGATGATCTTACAAGTTAATCAGCTGTCCAAATCGTTTGGTGCTGATACTATTTTAAACAATATAAAGCTGGAAGTCAGAAATCGTGATCGCATCGCCATTGTAGGAAGAAATGGCGCCGGAAAATCCACGCTCCTTAAAATTATCGCAGGCCAGCTTTCGTATGAAAAGGGCGAAATTATTAAACCGAAAGATATTACAATGGGATATCTCGCCCAGCATACTGGCTTGGATTCTAAGCTTACCATAAAAGAAGAGCTGCTGACTGTTTTTGACCACTTAAAAGCAATGGAAAAGGAAATGCGGGCTATGGAAGAAAAAATGGCGGCAGCTGACCCGGGTGAATTAGAAAGCATCATGAAAACCTACGACCGCCTTCAGCAGGAATTCAAAGATAAAGGCGGCTATCAATATGAAGCGGATGTAAGATCTGTGCTGCATGGTCTCGGCTTCAGCCATTTTGACGATTCTACACAGGTTCAAAGCCTCAGCGGAGGCCAGAAAACAAGACTGGCTTTAGGTAAGCTTCTGTTAACACAGCCTGATTTGCTCATTCTCGATGAGCCGACAAACCATCTGGATATTGATACGCTTACCTGGCTTGAGCATTATTTGCAAGGCTATTCAGGCGCCATTCTCATCGTTTCGCATGACCGCTACTTTTTGGACAAAGTAGTAAACCAGGTATACGAGGTATCAAGAGCAGAAAGCAAAAAGTATCACGGCAACTACAGCGCTTATCTCGACCAAAAAGCCGCGCAGTATGAAAAAGATCTGAAAATGTATGAAAAGCAGCAGGACGAAATTGCAAAGCTGCAGGACTTCGTAGACCGAAACCTGGCGAGAGCCTCTACCACCAAAAGGGCGCAAAGCCGCAGAAAGCAACTGGAGCGAATGGAAGTCATGTCAAAACCGCTTGGCGATGAAAAATCCGCAAACTTTCATTTTGATATTACAAAACAGAGCGGAAATGAAGTCCTCCGTGTTCAGGATCTCACAATCAGCTATGAAAACCAGCCGCCGCTTTTAACAGAAGTGTCATTCATGCTGACAAGAGGAGAAAGCGCCGCGCTTGTCGGCCCTAACGGAATTGGTAAATCAACATTGCTGAAAACATTGATAGACACCCTAAAACCAGATCAAGGAACGATCTCATACGGCTCAAATGTCAGTGTCGGCTATTATGATCAGGAACAGGCTGAGCTGACTTCCTCTAAACGTGTCCTTGATGAGCTGTGGGACGAGTACCCCGGGCTCCCAGAAAAAGAAATCAGAACGTGTCTCGGAAATTTCTTATTCTCCGGAGATGATGTGCTGAAACCAGTTCATTCACTGAGCGGAGGCGAAAAAGCAAGATTGGCTCTAGCTAAGCTGATGCTTCAAAAAGCCAACTTTCTCATCCTTGATGAACCGACTAACCATCTGGATTTAGACAGCAAAGAAGTTCTCGAAAACGCGCTGATTGATTATCCAGGCACACTGTTATTTGTCTCACATGACAGATATTTTATTAACAGAATCGCCACAAGAGTATTGGAGCTTTCTTCAAGCCATATAGAGGAGTATCTGGGAGATTACGATTATTATACAGAGAAAAAAACAGAGCAGCTTGAATTGGAGAAAATAAATCAACAAGAGGAAACTGAAAAAACGCCAGCTACAGTGAAGTCTGACTCCAAACGTTCCTACGAGGAAGAAAAAGAATGGAAAAAGAAAGAGCGCCAACGACTCCGTCGGATTGAAGAAATTGAAACCACTGTTCAAACCATTGAAGAAAACATCAGCCGCAATGATGAATTGCTATGTGACCCTGAAGTCTATCAGGATCATGAAAAAGTACAAGCTATCCATGCAGACAATGAGAAGCTCAATCAGGAGCTGGAATCTCTTTTGTCCGAATGGGAAGAACTATCCACAGAAGAAGATTAAAAAAGTCAAGCACCTCTTTTTAGAGGTGCTTTTTATCCACAGAACATACCCTAATAAGCAAAACAAAGTAAGCGCTTTATACACAATATCCACAAAATATTCTGAATTTATCCACTTTATTAACAGCGACTTCAGCCCTTTATCCATCTATATCTCTATAATTACTCACAGACATGTGGATAAATTGTGAATTATCTGTTAATAACAAACATATAAAAAGTCTCACGCTATTATCTCGTGAGACTTTGATAAGAAGTCAATTCAAGGCCGGGCTGGCCATTCATATCATATGCACCGCGAATTCCTTTTTCAAAAGCAATTGTACCAGCAGCAGCAATCATCGCAGCATTATCCGTGCATAAAGCTAATGGAGGAATGACAAGCGTAATCCCTTCATGCTGGGCAAATTCCTTTTCTAATGCAGCTCTGAGGCCTCTGTTTGCAGCTACTCCTCCGGCTAAAAGGACCTGTTTGACATCATATTCCTTTGCCGCGCGCGCCGTTTTGGTTACCAAGACATCGATCACACTATTTTGGAAACTGGCAGACAAATCTTCCGGAGCAATCTCTTGCCCTTTTTGGGATGCATTATGAAGCGTATTGATCACCGCAGACTTCAATCCGCTAAAGCTGAAGTTGTAAGAGCCTTCTTCAAGCCATGCGCGAGGAAGCGGAATATTGTCATTCCCTTTTTCAGCTAGCTTGTCAATTTGCGGTCCACCCGGATATGGCAATCCCATCGTCCGCGCCACTTTGTCGTAGGCTTCTCCTGCCGCATCATCAAGGGTTTCCCCAATGACTTCAAATGATCCATGTTCCTTCATATAAACCAGTTCTGTATGGCCTCCTGAAACGACCAATGCCAGTGCCGGGAACACGATGTCTTCTACAAGACGGTTCGCGTATATATGACCGGCTATATGATGAACGCCTACTAACGGAATGTTATGTGCAAAGCTCAATGCTTTAGCGGCATTCACTCCGATAAGAAGCGCTCCCACCAGTCCCGGACCTTCTGTTACTGCAATCGCATCAATATCACTATACGTCATGCCAGCTTTGCGAAACGCCTCTTCTATAACCAAAGTGATTTGTTCAACATGATGTCTTGAAGCAATTTCCGGAACAACGCCTCCGAAGCGCTTATGGCTTTCAATTTGAGAGGCTACTACGTTTGAAATGATCTCTTTCCCGTTTTTCACAATAGCTGCAGCAGTCTCATCACAGCTTGTTTCAATTCCTAATACATACATGTCTTTTTGCTCACTCATTTATCGTCACCCACATAATTAACGCATCTTCCCCGTTATCAGTATAATAGTTCTTTCTTATTCCGCCGGGCTGCATCCCGAATTTCTTATATAAGCCTTGAGCAGGATGATTCGAAACCCTCACTTCAAGCGAAAGCCGCCTTGCGTCTTTTTCTTTGCACAGTTCAACAGCTGAGCGAAAAAGCGTTTCTCCTAAAGACTGGCCGCGATACTCTGGTTTTATCGCTATATTTGTAATTTGGGCATCGTCCATCACAATCCAAATCCCGCAATACCCAGCAACATGGCCGTCCTTTTCAATCACGAGATAATGAGCATATGGATTTTCCAGCAGCTCATGATAAAACGAATCCTTCGTCCAAGGAGACGTAAAGGAGGATGCTTCGATTTCGTATACGTGATCTATATCTTCAAGCCGCATATTTCTGACCGCTGCTTTTGTTTTCATCCTATCACCCTACTTTTGACTTTCAATCCATTTCGCTTCAGCTTCTGCCAGCCGCAAGTAATCCGGGACAAGTCCATGAACATCAGCTGCTTCCTTTTCCTTCCCGAGAAAAGCCAATTCTGAAGGACGCGGGTTATGCTGGGCAGCAGTTCCAATGAATCCTTTTGTTCTAAGAACATCCTTTATCATCTGCTTGTGAATAGAAGTGTCGTGACCTAAAAACAAAACAGGACGCCCCTTTTCTTTTAGCATCTCCAGCCAATCTGCCAGCATCACATTTTGATCTGGAACAACTTGCTCTAAAAGCCCATTTTTATATTGATACAGACCTGTGTACACCTGTCCCCGTCTAGCATCAAAGATTGGGCTGATCAGACCGTCAAAATGCCGACCATTTGCCGCAAGCGTCTCAAGACTTGATACAGCACTTATTGGAATGTCTAAAGACCAGGCAAGTGTTTTGGCCAACGTCACACCTATTCTTACTCCTGTGTATGAACCTGGGCCTTTTGCAACGACAATTTTAGAAAGGTCCTGCGGTGCCATATCACAATCATTCAGCAATGAATGAACAGCAGGCATCGCTCTTACAGAGTGGTTCTTTTTCAAATATGTAATGTATTCTGCTATAACAGTGTCTTCTCGAAGCAGCGCAATGCCCAATGTATAATTTGATGTATCAATTGCTAATATTGTCATGTCTACTTAACTCCTCACAAAGCATTTCATACCGATTCCCGACAGCAGTAAAGGTTATTTCCCGCTCATCATCACCGGCTCTTTTGATGACAATTTGCAGTCGCTCCTGCGGCAGCTGTTCTTCAATTAAATGAGCCCATTCAACGAGACAGACACCTTGTCCGTGAAAATATTCATCAAGTCCCAAATCTTCACTTTCATCTTCCATTCTATACACATCCATGTGATAAAGAGGAAGTACGCCATCGTTATATTCTTTTATAATTGTAAAAGTCGGACTGTTTACAATACGTGTAATTCCCAACCCTTCTGCAAAACCTTTCGTAAAAGTCGTTTTTCCTGCACCTAAATCGCCCTCTAATGTCAGCACGTCTCCCGGTTTAGCAAACGCTGCCGCAAGCTTGGCAATTGCTTTTGTTTCTTCTGGATTTACAGTTCTCCATTTTAATTGCTTCACACGAGTCACCCGTCTTATTTAAAATGATTATATCCCTTTTTCTCTAAGATCATTGATGTTTGATCTGTTTTTAGGATCACTTTAGATTTTGTTTTTTCCCTGACATGGCCAATCTTTGTAATGGGAAGTTGACGTGCTGCGCACTGCTGCTTCAACACTTCCCACTCCTCTTTTGAAACCGTCCCTGTCAGCTCAAAATCCTCACCGCCAAACAAAGCCCATTCTTTCCAGTTAGGATGAAGCTTAGGTAAATCAGAATGAATTGGAAGCATGCTTTCATCAATTTCAATTGAAACACAGCTGGCTTCTGCAATCTCGTTCAGTTCACTAGCCAATCCGTCACTAACATCATTTAAAGCTGCCCGTTTAAAAATCGAGCATAATCTGCCGACGCTTACTCTTGGCTCAGGTCGTTTATGCCTGTGGATAAAGTAATCCGTGTCAAAAGAAGAATTTTGAGGATGAGTCTCCTCTAATAATAAAGAAAGTCCTGCTGCAGAAGAACCGATTTCACCGGTTACAAACACAATATCATTCGGTTTTGCCAAGCTGCGCAAACAGGCCTGTCCCTTTTCAATTTCACCGATCACAGTGACTGTAACGACTAATTTGTCAGCGGTAGAAACTGTATCGCCGCCAATCAGATCCATATGATATAGTTTCGCCAGTTCATTCATTCCTTCATACATCGCCTTGATTTCAGATTCAGTCCATTTTGAAGGTACCGCAAGTGATACCAGATAAAACTTAGGAATGCCTCCCATCGCGGCAATATCACTTATATTAACGGCTAACACCTTGTACCCGATATCTTCAGGTGAGGAATAGTGTAATTTGAAGTGCACGTCTTCTACCATAGTATCAACACAAACAATTTCCTGAACGCCGTGTTTCGCAGTGTAGAGCGCTGCATCATCACCTATTCCTACATCAACGGAAGAATGGTGAATGGTCCGCGGAGTAATGCTATGTATCAAATCAAATTCATCCATGAACCAAAATCTCCTTTCAACCCTGCTTATGCCTCTATATGTGCTCTTCCTAGTTTATCGAATTTTGCTGAAATATCCAAGATGTTCCTGATATAAAGAAAGCTTGGCTATGACACCAAGCAGAAGATATAGTAAAAGAAAACACAAAAAAAACGAAAACATGATCGTTTCGTTTACATTAATGGCGGTCCGGACGGGACTCGAACCCGCGACCTCCTGCGTGACAGGCAGGCATTCTAACCAACTGAACTACCGGACCATATTTGTATAAGATTATTTTGGTTGTACCCTTAGGGCACTCCTTATTTAATCATATATTTGGTTGCGGGGGCAGGATTTGAACCTGCGACCTTCGGGTTATGAGCCCGACGAGCTACCGAACTGCTCCACCCCGCGATGATAAAAGTAATGCTTGGCGGCGTCCTACTCTCACAGGGGGAAACCCCCGACTACCATCGGCGCTGAAGAGCTTAACTTCCGTGTTCGGTATGGGAACGGGTGTGACCTCTTCGCTATCGCCACCAAACAAATT